>ENA-ORNG01002016-ORNG01002016.1-human-gut-metagenome-genome-assembly--contig:-NODE-2016-length-13127-cov-7.784654_pt1 | contig 13127 bp, 12 predicted proteins | sample MGYA00242113_ERZ509018 | MGnify/ENA primary metagenome ERZ509018 (study PRJEB26280, sample SAMEA2338711) | human gut metagenome | biome: human gut; feature: human-associated habitat; material: faeces... | reverse complement strand
CCAGTTGTCCCAGCCGCCCGTCCAGGTACGATTTGATAGATGTTGGCAGGAAAAGCCCGGAATTGTTGGCGCTGAGGTAGTCCAGGTAAAAGTCTACCGCCCGCTCAATGAAGGCGGTCATGCTCCGGCTTCCGTCCTCCTGATACCGGCGCTCCAAAAGGGCTTTCTTCTCTGGGGTGAGATAGAAGGCGAATCTCTCTTTTTTGCCCATAAACTGCTCCTTTCCGGGGCGTGACCCCTATTTTTTTGTTGTGGCAGTAGTTGTTCGGGGATAGTGACCGCAGGAGTGATATCACTGCTCGGATTTTGACCCCACTTTCGGTCACCCGGAAAACTCCCGTAACTGCCCGCACTGCGGGCAGTTGTGACTGGCCGGAGGAGCCGTCGGCGACCCCGGCCTTTATCCTGCTTTTCTTTTCGTCCTCCGTAAAGAGCCCAGGATGGTGAGAGTCCTCTCTCCAAAGAGGGGTAACAACGGCCCAAATCCGGCTCGAAACCGCCGGGAGGGGCAGGGACTCTGCCCCTCCCATGATTGGGCCACACAGGGACTCACAGGCGGTCACGTTGGGCTTTCCCGCGCCCGCAGGAGTTTTGCTACACGCTGGCGCTCTGCGGCCAGATCCAGTTGCGCCAGCTGGCTGGCATAGTGGTCATCGATTACCTCCCCGATGGGCCGGAGGGTGAACAGCAGATTGCCGTTACGCCTTCCGCTGGACTTGGTGATGACCTCGGTGGGTTCGGTGGTGATGAGGCCCCGTTCCTCCAGCTGCCGAATATACTTGCGCACTGTATTCTCGCTCATGCCTACCGCCTCACCGATGGTGCGGATACTGGGCCAGCACTGGTGGGTCTTTCGGTTTTCACACCGTTTCAGGAAGCCGTACACCGCCAGCTCTCCGGCGCTCAGGCCCAGGAGAAACACTTCGTTAGGCAGGGAGAAAAAATTTCCGCGTCCACTGTACTTGCTGTACCTCATGTGCTACCTCCTGTGTGCTCCTTCACCCACTGGATGAACTGCTCCTTGGGCACCACCATCCTGTTGCCGATGCGCAGCACTGGGAAGTCCGGTTCGTGCATTAGTTCATATCCTGACGACGGAGACACACCAATCACTTTTGCCACCGTTTCTGAGTTGAGAAACAGCGGCAGCTCATCGTAGGATTTGTATTCAGATTTTTTCAATCAGGATCCTCCTTTTGTACATCGAGGACATCATCTGGACGCACCAGACGCAGGAACTCCTCCACGGAATTGACCACCCCGGCATCCTTTAGCTGCTGGTAGCGGATCAGGTCGCAGAGTGTACGGAGATTGACCTCCGCGCACTCCAACAGCTTATCCAGCGCCACGATCTGCTGCTCCGTGCTGAGTGAGATGGGCTCGTCCGGATCTTGCAGGTAAGCCCGCACCGCATCCTCCACCGGCATCTCATCTCCTAAGACTTCCTTCATCCCCTGAAGGACATAGTCCAGTGTTTCTCTCTCCGCGTTGGCGGTCAGAAAACTCAGAAGCTGTTTTTGCCTTGCACCAAATAAATTCATCGTCATCGCTCCTCTGTGTACTTTAGCTGGGGCATTCCCGGCTACGGCCAGGGCCGGGGTTTCCGGGAGTCGGAAATTTTGCCCTCTACTTATCAGGACACTCACAGGCGGTTTGTAAACCAGAAAAATAAAAAAAGCTGAGAGGCCCTGTCATTTGACAGAGCCCCTCAGCTGTTCGTGGAGCTTTTTCAGCCGCTTTCCCCGCAAGGGGGACGCGATGGCTCTAAGCGGCATAGCCGCCAAGAGCCATCCAGTGATACTGCCGCCTTGGACACGCCGTAGATCGTCCCGATCTCCTCCATGGTCAATCCCCTGCCATATCGGAGTTCTACAAGATCCCGGCCCTGGTCTCCCAGACCATCGACGGCTTTCCACAGAGTTTCAAGCTGGAGGTTCCGGAGTACAGTATCCTCCACGGGACGCCTGACGCAATCCGAACCAGACAGCACCGTTTCAAACTCACTTTTACTCAGATGCCTTTTGTCCTGTTTTTCCTGCGCCTGTTCCCGCTTCCGATCCTGCTCCAGGAAGTCTGCGACCTCCTTTGGCACTGATACTTGCTGGCCACTATAGGTAATCACGACAGAGTCGCTCATTTACATCCTTTCCGCTTTCCACGGAAAGGCACACACCCGCGCTGCCGGCACAGCGCCAAATACTGAAAACCTTCATGGAAGTTCCCTTCGTACAGGGTGGTTGTGGTGCCCTACGAGGCCCATGAATGTCTGAGATCCCACCGGGGTGTGGATCTCACCGGAAAGCTGCGAGTCTTCGGCTTTCGCCTATGTCCAATATAGGATGAACGTTTGCTGTTGTCAAAACCGCAGACCCGTCAGCCGATAATTTATCAAAAATGAGGCAGGAAATACTTTAGCCGAAGCCGTAGCGCCTGACCCTGTACTCTTTGTTAACACTGTCGCAAAGGTTTTGCTTACAAAACAAAACCTTGTTCGTGCATATATTGTTGGATTGAGGAAATTGGAAAACCCTGATATAATAACTATAGTTTGGAGGGAGATGGGGTGACAGGTATGGCCCACAATGAGAATTCATAAGTCAAAATTCCAGCGATTGCACACCTAACTAGCCCTGGCCATATTTATGACCATTCCGTTGCGCTGCAAGGCACCAAAGAGGATGAAACATAACTGATAACTCACGAAGAACTCTTAACCTACACTTAACATTTTTAAAATTGAAATGCTCCAAAAGTGCGAGGGAACTTGGAATACAAAGAGAAAATACCACGATTCTAAGATTAAAATTCGAGAGTTTTTATCCGTGGAGGTAAGTCTGAGCAAGGAATGGCTCTGAACTATATATGTGTGTCTTCTGGGCTGTGTGAAGGTGCCTCATGGCTGGTTAGAAGCTTCCGATACAATGGAAAATGGATTCCGGCTCTTCATGATTATCCGCTTTGTACCCCTGGGGTGATGCGCTTTTCCCGAAACTGCCGCCCAGAGGACAAAATCCACGCAACACCTGCGTTTTGGAATCTTGTGTATAGCTGATATAATAAAACGGCATACGGGATACAACGTGAAAGGGGAAAGCCCATGGAACATCTTACGGACGTGGCGGAATTGCTATATTCCATTTCCGACCCCGCCTATATCATTGATGAGGATGGATATGTAGCCCTTGCCAACGACGCTTGGCTTGGGCGCCTCGGCCTTGGCAGGGACGCGGTGATTGGCCGCCACCTGAAGTCTGTGATCTGGGACTACCGTTTTTCCCGGCAGTGTGACGATGAGACCATTCTCCCCTTTGCCGAGGATATATCCGCGGATCAGGAACTGATCGCATTGCACGCGCTGGAACGGGGAACGGCTGTCTCCTGCCTGTCGGAAGATCACGCCAGGCACACTTCCGCCTACCCGCTGCGCGGCGGCGGACTGCTGCTGGGCGTATTTGTGATTGAGTGCGAGACCGTATCACCCTCCGCCCCGGCCAGCCCCAGGGAGCTGTGCTCCCAGACCAGAATGCTGGGGCAGTCGCCGGCTATGCTCCGGCTGCGGCAGCTGATCCACGAGGTGGCTCCCACCGACTCCACTGTCATCCTGACGGGGGAGACCGGCTGTGGCAAAGAGGTGGCCGCCCGTGAGATTCAGCGGCTGAGCAGACGCAGCGAAAAACCATTTGTGGACATCAACTGCTCAGCTATACCGGAGTCGCTGCTGGAGGCAGAGCTGTTCGGCTATGAGGGCGGGGCATTCACCGGCTCCACAAAATACGGCAGGGAGGGCCTGTTCGAGGCCGCCGACCACGGCACCATATTTCTAGACGAGATCGGCGAGATGCCGCTGTCCATGCAGCCCAAGCTGCTGCGCACGCTCCAGGAACAGAGCCTCTACCGCGTGGGCGGAAACAAATCCATTCCGATCAATGTGCGGATCCTGGCCGCCACCAACCGCAACCTGTGGGATATGGTGCAGGAGAAGCGTTTCCGGGAAGATCTGTACTACAGGCTGAATGTGGTCACCATTCGTATTCCGCCCCTCCGGGATCGGGACGGCGATATTCTGCTTTTGGCCGACGCATTCTTACAGCAGTTCAATGAAAAATACCAGCGGCAGAAGCACTTCTCAAAATCGGCGCAGGAGTTCATGCTGGAGTACCGCTGGCCCGGAAATATCCGGGAACTGCGCAACCTGGTGGAGCGTCTGGTCATCCTGGGCGCACAGGCACAGATTACGGCAGCTGGGGTGCGCAAATATCTGATGCCAGCCTTTGCGGAGATCCCGGAAGAGGAGGAGGGGCTCACGCTTAAAGAGGCCACAGATCAATTTCAGTACAACCTGATCAAGACGGCCCTGATCCGTTACGGAAGCACATACAAGGCGGCGGCCGCGCTGGGCACGAGCCAGAGCACCCTTAGCCGGAAGGCACGTCAATTGGGCATCCAGGTGACCACAGAGCTGTGCGGAGAATAAAAATCGCTGTGATCTGGGGTTGGACGGCGTCCAGCTTCTCACACAGCTAACACAATCAAGTCATAATCAACTTGCGTGTGAGTTGATTATGACTTGATTGCTTTTTCCGGCCATAGACTCGCAAAAGGCCGTATCCCAGGGGTTTGCCGGAATATGAGGAAATTGTGTGATGCTGCGCACCAAAAATGACTTGCGCAGATAGGGCCAATTTGCGAAATTTCTTTTACAAACACACTACAGAATTTTTACGAATTCCCGTCAAAAAGCTGGAAACCAAAGGCTTCTGACGATTTCACCAAAGTAGGGGCCGGGCAGTCGAAAAATTTGGCATATATTTTGCTAAAGATCAGAGCAGACGGTGCGGCCCTCGCACACAAAAATCTAAAAAAGGAGAGAGACAAATGAAAGCGAAAAGAATTTTGAGTGCTGCCTTGGCAATCTCGATGCTGGCCCTATCTGGTTGCGGTGGCCAGTCAGATCCCTCCCCTAGCCAGACGGGGAGTACCGGCGGAGGTGAATCCCTGGGGGACAATACCATTAAGGTGGGCGCCTTATTCCCGCTGTCCGGCGCATCCTCTTATTACGGCGGCGTACAACTGGACGGCATTGAGTTCTGCGTGGACTACATCAACAATACACTGGGCGGTATCTCCTCCATGGACGGCGCCAAAATCGAGTTGGTGGTTCAGGATACCGCCAGCGATCCCGAAACCGGCATGTCCGCCTTCGAGAGCCTGGTAGAGCAGGACGTCTGCGCCATCATCGGGCCCTATAACTCTACTGTCGGCGCGGCCACCGCGCCTCTGGCGATCCAGTACGGCGTTCCCTATCTCATCACCAACTGCACCTCCGAAAACTTCATGAGCACCCCCAACAAGTACGTCTATCGTACCAACGTGGGCTCCTCCGACCTGCAGGTGTTCTGGCATGTGATCTTCCGGTATCTGAATGAGATCCGGCCTGACAACCCCACGGACAAGATCGCGGTTGTTTACGACTCCGGCGACTGGGGCACCGCCTCTCTGACCTCCTGGCATGACCTGGCCCCCCAGCTGGGCTGTGAAATCGTCATTGAGGAAGCGGTATCTGAGTCCTCCACCGACCTGTCCACAGTGGTCAACAAGATCAAGGCCAGCGATGTGGATCTGGTCATCCTCTCCGCTTTTTCCGCGGCCAGCAACCTGTTCGTCCGCCAGATGTCCGATTATGGCTGCGAGGCCTACATCGCCAGCGAGGGCGGCGGCGTGGGCGACATCGAATTCATCGCCAACTGCGGCGACGCCGCTGAGGGCGTATTCTACGCCGCTCCCTGGCTGCCCATGTACGGCGGCGGCTGTGAGGAGGCCGAGGCCCTCAACGCCCAGTTTGAGGAGACCTATGGCTATGAGATGACCATGGAGCCCAGCTGGGGCTGGCTGGCCATGGGCACTCTGGCCAACGCGTTGGAGCGCGCCGGTTCCGCTGACCGCGAGGCCGTGGCTGACGCTCTGTATACCACCGATATCGTGAAGGACGACACCAACCCCGACACCGGCTGGATCACCATGCTCTCCGGCTATGACGGCGTCCACTTCGCCACCGAGGGCCAGGAAGGCAGCGTTTACTCCGGCGGCGTGCGCTACAACAACAACGACTACCTGGGTGAGACCAGCGGCATGGTGCTGCTCCAGGTGCAGAACGGCGAGTGGGTGGTGAACTACCCGGAATCCTATAACGACGGAGAGAGAACGATTATCTACTGAGATTCGCAGCTCTTTCTAGCGGGAGGGCTTATGCCCCAATCTAGATACTGGGAGGAGAAATAATCCATGAGTCTGCTCATCCAATCGCTGGTGGACGGGATCCTGATCGGCGGTGTTTACGCCGTCATTGGGTTGGGGCTGAGCCTTGCCTATGGTGTTATGGATGTTGTGAACTGGATGCATGGCCAAGTGCTGATGGTCGCCATGTACCTGTCCTTTTTCCTGACGAAATATGCCGGCATGGATCCCTATCTCACCGCCATTGCCACCATCACGTGTGCGGCGGCGGCTGGCTTCCTGATCCAGAAATTCACATTGACCCCTTTGATGCAGCGCAGCAATGTTGCCTGGCGTGACATCCTGCTCTTCACCGCCGGCGCCGGCATGGCCCTGGAAGCCCTGTTCAACATGATTTTCGGCGCCGAGGTCAAGGCAGTCAGTACCCGATACAGTGGCATGCTGGAGGTGGGGACCATTATGGTCTCCATCCCCAAGCTGATCTCCTTTGTAATCGCCATCCTATGCTGCATCCTGCTCTACATCTACCTGCAGCGCTCTGAGGCGGGCCGGGCCCTGCGCGCCACCGCGCAGGACCGGACCACCTCCCAGCTGATGGGTGTCAATGCTAACCGTGTGTTCGCCATCGCTTTCGCCATCAGCCTGGGCCTAGTGGGCTTTGCCGGCGCCCTCATGATCCCCTTCTACTCGGTCAACCCCTATGTCGGCAACTCTTTCAGTCTGAAGTCCTTCATCATTGTGGCCATGGGCGGAAAGGGTGACGTGTTCGGCGCTCTGCTGGCCGGTGTCGTCATCGCTGTTATCGAAAAGGTGGGCGCTTTCTTTGTAGGCGACAACATCGCCCAGGTGTTCATCTACATCCTGTTTATCGTGATCCTAATCGTACGTCCCAATGGCCTGCTGGCCAAGAAGAAGGGGTGATGCCATATGAAAACTCTGATTTCCAAATTCGGTCTACGCAAGTGCATCATATTCGGCATCATTCTGCTTCTCCTGATCTTCCTGCCGGTAGTGCTCGATTTGAGCCTGTCCACCATGACCATTATCGTGATGGTTCTGCTCTACATGTACTGGGCCAGTTCCTGGAATATCATGGGCGGCTACACAGGCCTGTTCAGCCTGGGCAACGGCATCTATGTGGGCCTGGGTGCCTACATCACCGCCTGCCTGTACGTGTACGCCGGCATCACCCCCTACATGGGCATTGTGCTGGCCGGCCTGATCACCGGCCTGATCTCCATTGCCATCGCCTTCCCTGCGTTCCGCCTGCAGAGCGTGTTCTACTCCCTGGCTACCATCGCCCTGCTAAACGCCCTGCGCATCATTTTCATGAACTGTAAGAGCATCTTCGGCATTTACGTCGGCGGCTCTGATGGATTCAAGATCCCCATGTCCGGCCTGGCCATCAACATGCAGTTCTCCAGCAAGCTTCCCTATTACTACATCATTCTGGGGCTGCTGTTTGTGGTCTTACTGGTCTCCTACTACCTCTCCGTGACCCGGAGCGGCTACTACTTCCGGGCCATCAGCGCCAATGAGGGCGCCGCGGCCTCCATGGGCATCAATGTGTTCAACATGAAGGTCAAGGCCCAGTTCATCTCCGCATTTTTCACTGCGGTGGGCGGCGGCTTCTACTGCATCTTTATCAACTACATCTCCCCCGATACCCTGTTCAGCGACAGCATGTCTGTCAACATCATGATGATGGCGGTGGTCGGCGGCGCAAATACCCTTTGGGGCCCAGTCCTGGGCGCCGGCATCATGTATACGCTCAACCGCGTAGTTACCATGTATGCGCCTACCTTCCTTACCGGTGTTGCCGACTTTATCTTCGGCATCATCCTGATGGTGTGCGTGTTCTTTATGCCCAGCGGCATCCTGCACTATGTGGCCAAGTTCCGTGAGAACCGCAAGGCCAAGAAGCACAAGGCCCAGCTGGAGCAGGCCGGCGGCAGATGAGGAGGCGGAATTCATATGAGTAAAACGGAAAACGAAGTCATCCTCGCGGGCCGCCACGTGACCAAACGCTTCGGAGGCCTGGTGGCCGTCAACAACGTGGATATCGAGCTGCACAAGAATGAGATCCTGGGATTGATCGGCCCCAACGGTGCCGGGAAGACCACGCTGTTCAACATGCTGTCCGGAACACTCCCGCTCACCAGTGGGGAACTCTATTACCACGACAAGCAGGTGGAGCACCCCCAGGCCGATAAAATGTGCAAAATGGGCATCGGACGGACCTATCAGATCTGTCAGCCTTTTGGCAATCTGACTGTGCTGGAAAACGTCATGGTGGGCGCCTACATCCGCCACCGTAAGACCAGAGACGCCCGGGATGCCGCCTACGAGGTGCTCAAGCGGGTGGGTCTGGAGAGCGTTGCCAACTCTGGCGGCAGTGCCCTGCCACTGCCCATGCTCAAGCGCATGGAGGTGGCCAGGGCTCTGGCCACGGAACCCGATGTGCTGCTTCTGGACGAGGTAATCGCCGGACTGAACCCCACCGAGGTGGAGAAGATCATGGATCTCATCCGGGAAATCCGGGAGGGAGGTATGTCCATCATCATCATCGAGCACGTGCTGCGGGCCATGATGAATCTGTCCGACCGCATCGTGGTTATCAGCCAGGGCGAGAAGATCGCGGAGGGCCTGCCGCAGGAAGTGGTGGAGAACCCGCTGGTCATTGAATCCTATCTTGGGGGTGCGAAAAAGTGATGCTCTCCGTGGAAAATATCCATGTCAATTACGGAAGCTTTCAGGCCCTGAGCGGCGTATCTCTTCAGGTAAACGAGGGGGAGATCGTGGTTCTGCTCGGCTCCAACGGCGCCGGAAAGACCACCACCATCAATACCATCTGCCGCGTGCTGGAGCCCCTTTCCGGCAAGGTGTTCTTCAAGGGCGAGGATCTGTCCAAGTACAAGCTCTATGAGGTTTCCTCCCTGGGCCTGGTCCAGGTTCCCGAGGGCCGTAAGCTCTTTCCGGAGATGTCCGTGTACGAGAACCTGCTGGTAGGGTCCTATGCCAAGGCGGCCAGGGCCAAGCGGGAGGAGAACCTAGAGAAGTGCTACGCCATGTTCCCCAAACTGGCCCAGCGGCACAAGCAGCTGGCTGGCTCTCTGTCCGGTGGCGAGCGCCAGATGGTGGCCATCGCCCGGGCCCTCATGCAGTGTCCCCAGTTGCTGATGCTGGATGAGCCCTCCTTGGGTCTTGCCCCTGTTGTGGTGGAGCAGGTTTTCGAATCTATTGTCCGCATCAACGAAATGGGAACCACCATCCTTCTGGTGGAGCAGAACGTCCAGGCGTCCCTCGAAATTGCGGACCGGGCCTATGTCATCGAAACCGGGCGCAATGTCATGGAGGGCAGCGCCAAGGATCTGCTGAACAACGACGAGTTGCGCGCGGCTTATCTGGGCATCTGATCCCGCTGGCCCAGGTCTTGGCAATCGTTGGATTTGTTATTTCGGACAAGTACTGGTATGATAAACAGTAGATTGCCAGAGTAGCGCTTGGCGTCCATCTTAGCAGGCCTGCCCTGCACAAACCTTGGGAGTCCCCGTTGTAAGGCGCAAGGCGTTTCATTTGAGAGACATGTGGGTGATGGGGGAAATATGCTTCAAATTTTGATCGTGGACGATGAAGAAAACCTTCGAAAGGCCGTGGCAAAGTATGCAAAATTTCAGGGATACAGTGTGGAGGAGGCATCTAACGGCGAGGAGGCTGTCCAGCTTTGCCGGTCAAAGAGGTTTGACCTGATCCTGCTGGACCTGATGATGCCGGGGATGGACGGCATTGCCGCCTGCCGGGCTATCCGGAAGTTCAGCGACACCCCCATCATCATGCTCACCGCCAAGAACGAGGAGTACGACCGGATTATCGGCTTCGAGTCCGGGGCAGACGACTATGTGGCCAAACCCTTCTCCCCCAAGGAGCTGATGCTGCGCATCAATGCGGTGCTCAAGCGCACCCGCCGGGCCAAAGAGCGGGCACCGGTGTGCATCGGCCGGATGCAGTTTTCCGCTGCAGGCCAGTGGCTGGAGGTGGACGGAGTACGGTCTGATCTGACCTCCAAGGAGACCGAGTTGCTGGACTACCTGATGAGCCGCCCCGGGGAGATCATCTCCCGGGAAGAGCTGTGCTCCGCCGTATGGGGCGGCACCATTCCCGGCTCCAGCCGTACGGTGGACACCCACATCAAGCAGCTGCGCAAGGCGATGCAGTCCTGCAGCGGGTATATTACCACGATCTATGGACGGGGGTACCGCTTTGAAGTGGACTAGCGGAAAACGCAGCATCGCCCTGCGCATCGCCGGATATCTGCTCGGGTATGTGATTGTGCTGTTCCTCCTGCTCTATATCCTGCAGATCTGGATGCTCCCGGCCCTCTACCAGCGCTATTACGAGAATCAGGCCGTGGAGCAGGTCACACGGATGGGAGCCATGCTGGACCGGCCGGGTATTTCCCAGCAGGTCATCCGCCTCGCCCGGGAGAATACCGCCTGCATCCGCATTCTGCGGCAGGACGGTACGGAGATCTACAACCTGGATCTGATGACCTACTGCAATCTCCATATCATGTCCCGAGAGGAACTGATGACACTTTGGTCACGGGCAGAAGAGAACGGGGGCTGCCTTTCCATGATCTATGACATGGACAGCGACCGCCTGCGGCGCCTAGTGCCATCCGGCAGCACGGCGATTTTGTACGTACAGATTTTTGAGGGGAACAGCAGCCAGCCCACAGCGATTTTTTACAACGCCGGCATCTCTCCCATCGAAAACGTTATGGCAGTCCTAAGGCGAGAGCTCATTTGGATGCTGGCGCTGTTCCTTCTGGTGGCTTTGGCGCTCATTTTCTGGGTCAGCCGGATCACCGTGGGACCGATTCTCAACATCACAAAGCAGGCCCGGCGGCTGCAGAAGCTGGATTATACCGTTGCCTTTCAGGATAACAGCTACCGCGAGATCGCCGAGCTGAGCGACGTATTGAATGCTACCAGCCGGACGCTGGAGCTGCTGGAGAAGGTGCGCCGGGAGATTATCGCCAACCTCTCCCATGATCTGCGCACGCCGCTGGCTATGGTCACCGCCTACGCCGAAATCATACGGGACGTTCCAGGGGAGAATACGCCGGAGAATATTCAGATCATCATTGACGAGACAAACCGCCTCACAAAGCTCGTCAATGAGGGCCTGATTTATCCCGAGTCCTCGGACATCATGACGCCCCCATTGAAAATCTCGCGCTTTGATCTCGCCACTTTACTCCGGAATGTGGCGGAGCGGTATGAAAAATTTCAGGTGGCCAATCTACAGGAAATCCGTTATGGCGGCCCGGAACACTGCCCGGTCTCCGGAGACGAAGAGCGGTTGTCCCAGGTTATTTTCAACCTGGTGGATAACTGCATTTCCCACGCAGGGCAGAATATCAAGGTGCGGCTCCGCCTGATCCTCCTAAAAAATGGAGCCGTCCGCGTTGAGGTCAGCGACAACGGGCGGGGAATCCCCAAGGAGAAGCAGAGCCTGATCTGGAAAATCAACTATTCCTCCACGCAGGAAAAGCGCTACCACAGCGGGCTCGGCCTGAGCATTGTCAGCTCGATTCTGGAGCAGCACAAGGCGCAGTATGGTGTGGAGAGCAGGCCCGGACGGGGAAGTACCTTCTGGTTTGTTCTCGGGCCGTGAGAGCACCTGTGCCGGACGGGCCTCCTGATCTCCCGATCCGCCGCGCCTCCCGCACCAGCTTGCCGTACAAAACAGTGATCCGCATTTGGGCTGCCCAAATGCGGCCCTGTTTCGTTTCTACAACATCATTTCAGATATACGACAGAAAGCGGCGCTGATGAAAGCGGCAAATTGCAATTCCCACACGGGAAAGCCCTGCGGCTCTAATACTCGAAATTTTTACGATCCCCCCGGTTGGCAGGAAGGCTGCTTGAACGTATCGGCGTCAAACCAATTCCTGTATGGCAGGGATTTATCTGAGAGGAGAATGTCATATGCCTTTGATGACGGGCGAGCAGTACATCGAGAGCATCCGAAAACTGAAGATGCAGGTGTACATGTTCGGCAAGAAGATTGACAATCCCGTGGACGACCCCATTCTGCGGCCGTCGCTGAACAGCGTGCGCATGACCTATGATCTGGCCCAGAAGCCGGAGTATCAGGACCTGATGACCGCCGTCTCCAACCTGACCGGGGAGCGGGTGAACCGATTCACCCACATCCACCAGTCCACCGAGGATCTGGTGAAGAAGGTAAAGATGCAGCGCCTGCTGGGCCAGCAGACCGCCGCCTGCTTCCAGCGCTGTGTGGGCATGGACGCCTTCAACGCGGTGTACTCCACCACCTACGAGATTGACCAGAAATACGGTACCAGCTATCATGAGAACTTCAAGAAGTTCGCCGCCTATGTGCAGAAAAACGATCTGACGGTGGACGGGGCCATGACCGACCCCAAGGGCGACCGGTCCAAGGCCCCACACGAGCAGGAGGATCCGGATCTGTTCCTGCGCATCGTGGAGCGCCGCCCCGACGGCATTGTGGTGCGGGGGGCCAAGGCTCACCAGACCGGCGCGCTGAACAGCCATGAGATCATCATCATGCCCACCCAGTCTATGAAGCCGGAGGACAGGGACTACGCCGTCTCCTTCGCCGTACCCATGGACGCCGAGGGCATCCTGATGATCATCGGCCGCCAGAGCTGCGACACCCGCAAGCTGGAGGGCAGCGAACTGGATGTAGGCAACAGTGAGTTCGGCGGCGTGGAGGCCCTGGTGGTGTTCAACGATGTGTTCGTGCCCAATGAGCGCATCTTCCTGTGCGGTGAGACGGAGTTTGCCGGCATGCTGGTGGAGCGGTTCGCCGGCTACCACCGGCAGAGCTACGGCGGCTGCAAG
>ENA-ORNG01002013-ORNG01002013.1-human-gut-metagenome-genome-assembly--contig:-NODE-2013-length-13166-cov-3.151933_pt1 | contig 13166 bp, 7 predicted proteins | sample MGYA00242113_ERZ509018 | MGnify/ENA primary metagenome ERZ509018 (study PRJEB26280, sample SAMEA2338711) | human gut metagenome | biome: human gut; feature: human-associated habitat; material: faeces... | reverse complement strand
TCATGCCGCAGACCGTCGAATCGATCAATCACGCCAAAGCGGCGAATACTACCATCATCGTGGCCATCAACAAGATGGATAAACCCACGGCCAACCCCAACCATGTAATGGAGCAGCTCACGCAGTATGAGCTGGTGCCTGAAGAATGGGGCGGCGACACCATCTGCGTGCCTGTGTCCGCGCTGACGGGCCAGGGCATCGAGGACCTGCTGGAAAGCATCAACCTGGTGGCCGAGGTCAAAGAACTGAAAGCGAACCCCCACCGCCGCGCCAAGGGCGCCGTTATCGAGGCGCGTCTGGACAAGGGGCAGGGCCCCGTGGCCACGATCCTCGTCCAGAAGGGCACGCTGCATCAGGGCGATGTGGTCATCGCGGGTACGTCCGTGGGCCGTGTGCGCGTCATGCGCGACGACCAGGGCGCCATCCTCAAGGAGGCCGGTCCCTCCATGCCGGTGGAGATCATCGGCCTCAACGATGTCCCGATCGCCGGCGATGTGTTCAAGGCGTTCGACGATGACAAGAAGGCCCGTCATGTCGCAGAGGCAAGACTGCAGAAGCGGGTGGAGAAGGAACGCAATTCCACCAGCGCCATGTCGCTGGACGATCTGGCCCGTCAGATCGAGCAGGGCGATGTGCAGGACATCAACATCATCATCAAGGCAGATGTGCAGGGAAGCGCAGAGGCCGTGAAGGCAAGCATGGAGCGGCTGGACGTGCAGGGCGTGCGCGTCAATGTCATCCGGTCCACGGCCGGTCAGATCACCGAGTCCGACATCATGCTGGCGAGCGCATCCAATGCGATCATCTATGGCTTTAACGTGCGTCCCAACGCGATGGTGCGCAAGAAGGCGGAAGAAGAGGGCATCGAGATCCGTCTGCACAACATCATCTACAAGGCGCTGGAGGAGATGGAGCTTGCCATGAAGGGCATGCTTGCGCCGGTCTATGAGGAAGTCGTCATCGGACAGGCTGAAGTGCGTCAGACGTACAAGGTCAGCAAGGTCGGCACCATCGCCGGCTGCATGGTGACCGACGGTGTCGTGAAGCGCGACAGCAAGGTGCGGCTGATCCGTGAAGGCGTCGTCATCTACGAAGGCAAGCTGGGCAGCCTGCGCCGGTTCGAAAACGATGTCAAGGAAGTGCAGAACGGCTTCGAGTGCGGCATGACGATCGCTAATTTCAACGACATCAAGGTCGGCGACATCATCGAGCTGTTCGAAGACCAGCAGGTGGAAGTCGAGTAACATGAAGGGCAAGAGTGACAAGATCGCGGCCATCATCCAGCGTGAGGTTTCCTCCATCATCCAGATGGAGCTCAAGGATCCCAAGGTCGGGTTCATCACCATCACGGATGTCACGGTGACCAATGATCTTTCCATCGCGAAGATCTATGTGACATTCCTGGGCAAGCAGGCACGCATCGATGCCGGCATGAAGGCGCTGGAGCGCAGCAAGGGCTTCATCCGCTCACAGCTGGCAGGAAGGCTCACCATCCGCAAGGTGCCGGAGCTGATCTTCCTGTATGATGAGTCGCTGGAAAAGGGCAATCAGATCGAAAAGATCATCAAAGAGATCAATCAATGATAATAAGGGAGACCTAAGACGAAACATGTCTTACGGCCTCCCTTTTTTGCTGTTTCAGCATCAGTACAATTTTTGTCATGAAATATTCCGTGTTTTTTAAATTGTTTTATCCTGCCCGTTCCTCTAGTATGAAAGATGGAAATGGGACATACTGTTTCAATTCAAGCATTTTTTTCATGAAGAAGGAGGGAAAATGAAATGAAAAAAATCACGACTGTGGCAGCGGCATTCACTGTACTGACATCATCGCTGCTGCCGACAAGCGTCCTGGCGCAGGAGGGACAGCTGAGTCTTCCGGAATTTCAGGATCTGGGAGATGGAAGCGAGAACCTCGCGCTGAATATGAAGGTCTCTGCCTCATCCAATGAGGGGACTGCCGGACGTTTTGAAAATGCCGCTGTGGATGGCAACATGTCTACGCGCTGGGCTTCCCGCGCCGGCACCAATGACAGCGAGGTCGATCAGACATGGTATTGTGTCGACCTGGGCAAGGTCATGGAAATCAACAAGATCGACATTCACTGGGAATCCAGACCGAATAAGTTCAAGATTCAGATCTCTGAGGATGGCGAGCAATGGAGCGACCTGGGCGAGGTGATCGACAATGGCGAGCTGCAGGAGGGAGAACCGAACGCCAAGCTCAACACATTGGATGATTTCGGCACGGTCAAGGCGCGTTTCGTGAAGATGCAGGGCATCGAGCGCCGCCGTCATGAGACCAACGGCAATACCGGCTATTCGATCTATGAGATCGAGGTGTATGGACCGGCATGGAGCGACGAGACCTTTGTCAATGAGTATCTCGACCAGCTCAGCGTACCGTCCCGCATGACGCAGGATACGCTGCTGCCGATCGCGGATGATGATTACGGCGTCAATGTCAGCTGGGAGTCTGACAGCGATGCGCTCACCATCGACGCGCAGGGCAATGTCAGCGTGGTCCGGGGCGAACAGGAACAGAAGGTGACCCTGAAGGCGATCGTGACCCGCAATGAGGCCGTCGCAGAAAAGGTCTATGAAGTGACGATCCCGTCAAATCAGCCGGCGGACTACAGCATCTACCCTGTGCCAGTCAGCATGAAGGAGAAGGATGGCACCCTGATCCCGGATCAGGAAGTCACGCTCGTCATGGAGGATGAGGTCGACGATTATACGAAGCAGCATATCTACCGCGTGCTGGAGGAAAACGGCATGTCTTACAACACGGCGGCTGAGCCGGACGCAGAAGGCACCAATGTGATCCTCGGCGTCGCGGATGGAGAAGGCGCTGCTGATGATTACTTTACAGAAGTCGACTATGATCGCAGCATCTCTACCGACAAGAGCGAAGGCTATGTGCTCGATGTCGATGAAGAGAAGCATACCATCGCCGTCATGGGCCATGAGAACACCGGAACGTCTTACGGTCTGGATACGCTCGATCAGATGCTCGATCAGGGCGAAGGCGAGCTCAAGGAAGTGCTGATCGAGGATGCGCCGGAAACGGAATTCCGCGGCTTCATCGAAGGATTCTACGGCGAGTGGACACATGAGAACCGCATGGACCTGATCCGTTTCTGCGGAGAGAACAAGATGAACACCTACATCTATGGTCCGAAGAGCGACCCGTATCATACGGCGCAGTGGCGCGATCCATACCCGGCAGAACAGCTGGCACAGCTTGCGGAACTCGTGGAGACCGGTAAGCAGCACAATGTGGAGGTCGTCTGGGCCGCACACGTCGGCGGACATATCGACATGGGCAGCGACGCGGATATCCAGGCGCTGATGGACAAGTTCGATCAGCTCTATGACATCGGCGTGCGTCAGTTTGCCGTGTTCTTTGATGATTCGTCGACAGATAATACGCATCTGGTCGATTTCCTGAATACCATCCAGCATGATTATGTGGACGCTAAGGGCGATGTCAAGCCGCTGATCATGTGTCCGCAGTATTACAACAAGAATCAGGGCGGCGTTGATTACCTGCGCAGCCTGTCACAGAGCGATGAGCGCATTCAGATCATGTGGACCGGCGACAATGTCGTTTCTGAGGTCAACCAGAGCATGATCGACTACATCACCGATCTGATCGGCCGTCCGGTCTATGTCTGGTGGAACTACCCGGTCAATGACCTGGGCAGATCACACTTGCTGCATATGGGACCGACAGAGGCGCTGCAGCCGGGCATCGAGAACATGAGCGGACTCGTCTCTAACCCGATGATCCAGGCACAGGCCAGCAAGGTCTCTCTCTTCAGCATCGCGGATTACACTTGGAACAGCGAGGCATATGACAGCCAGCTCAGCTGGGAGAATTCCTGGGCGCGCATCATCACCGACGATGAGCAGGCGCTTGAGGCGTTTAAGATCTTCTGTCAGAACTGTGCTTCTGCCCCGATGTCTTTCGCGCAGACCGATGAGTCTGTCTATCTGATCCCTTACTTTGAGGCGTTTGAGCGCAAGCTGGCCGTACAGGAGGATTACACGGCAGAGGCAGCCGCGCTGTGCGAGCAGTTCCAGCTGATCATCGACGCGTGCGATACGCTGGATGCTTATCAGGGCACAGGCAATATCTCCGCAGAGATCCGCAACTGGGTCGACACGCTGCGCGATGTCGCCGAAGTGGGCAAATATGTATTTGAACAGCTGCAGACGCTTTCTCCGGTATCCAAGGATGATGATCAGAGCATCGCGGCGATGATCAACTTCATCAACGATGCATCGAAACGGCTGAATGACACGAACGCGCATACCCAGAAGGCTGCGCAGAAGCGCATTTATCCGTTCATCGAATCTGTGCTTTCCGCTATGGCGGAAACGATGTATCCGGCGCTGGGCTTCCCTTGCACAGCGGCAGGATTTGGTTCGGCCAATGCGGATTACAGCGCGATGACCGACGGTCAGAAGGACACATATGTCGAACTGGGCGCACAGGTGATCGATGATCATTTCGGCATCGACCTGAAAGCGGTCAACCGCGTAACCGACATCCATCTCACGATGGGAGAGAGCGATGAAGAGGGCAAGCAGTCTTACTACAAGGAAGGCGTGCTGGAGTATTCCGCAGATGGAAACACATGGACACCGATCGGCAAGTTTGATACGCCGCAGATCGATGTGACAGACCTGGATATCCAGGCGAGATACATCCGTTACCGCGCGACGGCGATCTTCGAGGACATCACCAACGGCGTAAATCTCTCGAATATCCGTGTCATGGAGATGAGCGTGAATGAAAGCACACCGGCAGCGGTCTACACCAATGCTTCCGGCCTGGATGCATTGTCTGTCAGTACGCAGGACGGACAGGTGACACTGACGGGCAGCGAGCAGATCACGCTGCACCCGGGCGAATACGTCGGCGTACAGTATGATGTATGCAAGACGCTGTATGGCATTCAGATGCCAGAGGCACTGACGAGCGTCAGCGTATCGACAGACGGTGAGGAATGGAATGCCGCAGAAGGAATAGATGCGCAGAATGCCAAGTATATCCGCCTGATGAATGAAGGCGAAGAGGCCGTGACCTTTGCGGCCGCAGACTTCACGTATCGCTGCGGCGGCCGTGCGCCGGTCGTTTCCGCGACCAACAGCGGCGGCAGCATCTATTCTGGAAACGCGTCGAATACCGTGGACGGCGACGCTTCTGATGGTTCGGCCATCTGGTACAGCAACGCGAACTACGCGACCCTCGAATACACCTTTGAGACCGCACTGCCGCTGGCATCGGTAGAGATCACCTGCACCAAGGACGTGCTGGACAGAGGTCATATCGACATCAGCGAAGACGGCGAGACCTGGCGTACGGTTTCGACATTCACGACAGCAGGCAATGTGAACACGCTGACATTGAGCGGCGACAAGGCATTGAAGATGCGCCTTTGCATCGACAAGAGCGGCTGGGTAAAGATCAGCGAAGTGAACATTCAGGTCAAGGAAGACATGAGCGTGCTCAGCGGTGATTCTGACCAGCTGACCAAGGCGATGGACGGCAATCTGCTCACGTCTTATGACACCGGAGAAGCCGCAGGTTCATTCATCTATAACAACGTCAACAGCACCGAAGAAAATACGCTCGTCCTCGTCAAGGATCCGGATACACAGATCCGCGTGGAAGGCATGATCGACGGCGAATGGCAGGATATGGGCACATACAGCGGCGTATACAACGAGATCCGCTATCCGATCCCGACCGCATCTTTCCGTATCTCTTGGGATGAAGGGGAAAATGTATCCTTCTATGAGCTGATGAGCGCATATGTGGAAGAAGATGAGGAGACCGCAAGCGAAGCAGCCATCCAGGCTCTGCGCAACATGGTCGATAAAGCCAATGCGCTGGGATCAGATGATGAAGCGCTGAATGCGGCGATCGAAGCTGCACAGGCACTGCTTGATGATCCGGACAACGCGTCCGTGACCGCAGTTGTGAGCGCATTGCTCGAGCTGAGCGAAGCGATGCAGGATCTGAACACCGATGAAAGAATGGATGCCCTGTGCAAAGACGTCCAGGCGACGATCGACTTCATCAACGAAAACATCTTGAACGATGTAGAAGGATTCCGTCCAGGCAAGGTAGATGCGCTGAGAGACGCAGTCAAGGCGGCACAGGATGTCGTCAACGACCCGGAAGCGACCGTCGATGAGCTGAAGGCAGCGAACAAGGCGATGACCAAGGCAGCACAGGAGCTGTGGGAGATCGTCTCCAAGGCAGAGCTGAACGCATTGATCGAGGCCGCTAACGGATACCTCGATGGGGAATATACGGCAGAAAGCCTGGAAGCCCTGCAGGCAGCGATCACGGCTGCACAGGCAGTGGCAGACAATGACGATGCCATGACATCAGAAGTCACCGAGGCCATCACGAACCTGAGCGATGCGATCGCGGGATTAGTTGAAGAAGCAGGCGTAGATAAGAGCGCGCTCGCGCATGAGATCGAACTGGTCAATGAGATGATCGCCAATCTCGATGACTATGTACCGAGCAGCGTAGAAGGCTTGGCAGACAAGCTGTCTTCTGCACAGCAGGTCTATGATGATGCGAACGCGACCCAGGAAGAGGTCGATGCCGCAACGCAGGCACTGCGTGAAGCGCGCCTGAACGCGCGCACAAAGGCCGATGTGAGCGCATTGGAGGAGATCATCGCCTATGCGAACAGCCTTGATCTGAGCGGTTACAGCCGCGCGTCGGTCGCAGCGCTGAATCAAGCGATCGCACAGAACAAGCTGATGCTCAACGATCCGGAAGTATCTCAAGATACGGTGGACGCTGCGGTCACTGAGATCCAGAACGCCATCGACGCGCTTGAGCCGGCCAGCAGCGCTTCCGTGGATGGCGCAGGAACGGCGGCATCTTCAGGCACTTCGTCCTCAGTGACGAATACCGCAGCGCAGGCACAAACCGGATTATTCATCGGTGTGCTGGCAGTGGCCGCCTGCGGCGTCCTCCTGATGGTGATCAAAAAACGCCGCAACAAAGCGTGACGTATAGCGCATAAAGAGAAATGAAGCACAGATCGGACTCTCGTACAGAGGATCCATCTGTGTTTTTTTCTTCGTTCAGCGTGATTTTTATTGACAGAAACCGCTTACTTTGCTATAGTTAAACCAGATATAGAGTGTTACTGGTCATGCAGGCATTAACTATTGAAGAAATTAGTCCCAGGGGGATTCTTTGATGTTAATGCCTTTTTGTATGCCGGCGCGGCTGACGGATAAGGATGACTCCCGGGCAGAAAGGGAGAGAGAAACGATGAAAGACAAGATTTTCGGTGTATTGCAGAGAATCGGGCGAAGCTTCATGCTTCCCATCGCCGTCCTTCCGGTAGCCGGGCTGCTGCTGGGTATCGGAAGCTCATTTACCAATGAAACCATGATCGCCTCTTATGGCCTGCAGGGCATTTTGGGCGATGGCACAGTGCTTCATGGTCTGCTCACGGTCATGTCCAAGGCCGGCAGCGCCATCTTTGACAACCTTCCGCTGATCTTTGCGGCAGGCGTCGCCATCGGTATGGCCAAGAAGGAAAAGGAAGTCGCGGCACTGTCTGCCGTCATCGCCTTCTTCGTCATGCATGTGTCCATCAACGCGATGCTGACGATCGATGGGCAGATCTTGGCAGATGGGTCGATCGCGCCAGATGTGCTGAGCGGAACGATCGCGTCCATGTGCGGCATTCAGACGCTGCAGATGGGCGTGTTTGGCGGCATCATCGTCGGTCTTGGCGTTTCCGCGCTGCACAATCGCTTTTACAAGATCGAATTGCCGAACGCGCTGTCCTTCTTTGGCGGCAGCCGGTTCGTGCCGATCATTTCCACGGTCGTCTTCGTCTTTGTCGGCATCCTGATGTTCTTCATCTGGCCGATCGTGCAGAACGGCATCTATGCGCTGGGCAGCCTGGTCACCGGCACCGGCTATGTCGGCACGCTGATCTTCGGTATCATCAAGCGCGCCCTGATCCCCTTCGGCCTGCATCATGTATTCTATCTGCCGTTCTGGCAGACTGCGGTGGGCGGCACGATGGAAGTGGCCGGACAGCTGGTACAGGGCGGTCAGAACATCTTCTTCGCGCAGCTCGCTGATCCCAGCGTCGTCCATTTCAGCGCGGATGCCACACGGTACTTCTCCGGAGAGTTCATCTTCATGATCTTTGGTCTTCCTGGCGCGGCGCTGGCGATGTATCACTGTGCAAAGCCGGAAAAGAAAAAAGTCGCAGGCGGCCTGCTGCTGTCTGCCGCGCTGATGTCCATGTTCACCGGCATCACCGAGCCGCTGGAATTCTCCTTCTTGTTCGTCGCGCCGATGCTGTTCGTCGTGCAGGTCATCTTGGCCGGCGCAGCATATATGATCGCGCATATGCTCAACATCGCGGTCGGACTGACGTTCTCCGGCGGATTCCTCGATCTGTTCCTGTTCGGTATCCTGCAGGGCAATGACAAGACCAGCTGGATGCTGATCATCCCGGTCGGCATCATCTACTTCTTCCTGTATTACTTCATCTTCAAGTTCCTGATCAAGAAGTTCGATCTGAAGACGCCGGGACGTGAAGATGACGATGAAGAGACGAAGCTGTATACGAAGGCCGATGTGAATGCACGCAAGGAAGCGGGCAATGCCGCTGCTGCGCCTAATGCGCTTTCTGCCATGATCACCAAAGGGCTTGGCGGCGCGAACAACATCTCTGATGTGGACTGCTGCGCGACCAGGCTGCGTGTGACGGTCAATGATGCGGACAAAGTGAACGAAGGCATCTTGAAACAAAGCGGGGCAGCCGGCGTCATCCGTAAAGGAAAAGGTGTCCAGGTGATTTACGGACCGCGTGTTTCTGTGATAAAATCCGATCTGGAAGAATATCTGCAGGATCCGGTGGAAGTGGAAGAGCCGGCCATGATCGAAACGGCAGCGCAACCAGAGCCGAAGACCCAGGAGATCAGCGAAGTGTTCGTTTCCCCGATGAAGGGCGAGGCGAAGCTGATCACGGAGACGCCGGATCCGACATTTGCGCAGAAGATGATGGGAGACGGCATCGTGATCTTCCCGGAAGACGGCACGGTGTACGCGCCGTGTGATGCGACCGTGCAGTTTGTCTTTGACACCAAGCATGCGATCGGATTGACCTCCACTCAGGGAGTGGAGATCCTCATCCATGCCGGGATCGATACGGTCAAGCTGGGTGGAAAAGGATTCCATGTCTTTGTGGAAAATGGCCAGAAGGTCAGCCGCGGCGACAAGCTCATGGAGATCGATCTTGACTACATCCGGGCCAATGCACCTTCTGATGCGGTGCCGCTGGTATTCACTAATCTAGGCGAGCATCATTTGGAGCTGCTGAAGCTGGGCACGGTTTCTGTCGAAGACGAATTGATCAGGGTAAGATAATGCCTGAAGGAGGAAGAGCATGGCAAAGATCATCAAGGTACTCAATCACAACGCGCTCATCGTGCACGATGCGCAAAGCAGCCGTGCTCTCCTGCTGCTGGGCAAAGGGATCGGCTTCGGACGGCGGATCAATGAACAGCTGGAGATCGGCAAGGCGGAGGGCTGCAGCGTGTATGAGCTGCAGCAGAAGACGAGCAAGGGAGAGACGCGGGATGTGCTGCGCAGCATGGATCCGCTCTATCTGGAGATCAGCGCAGAGATCGTGGAGCTGGCTGAACGGGAATTCGGTGAGATCGACCGCAACATCCTGGTGCCGCTGGCAGATCACATCGCATTTGCGCTCACGCGCATCCGCAGCAAGATGAACATCACCAATCCGTTTTCCAACGATATCCGATTGCTGTATCCCAGGGAATATGAAGTGGCGCTGAAAGGCCGGCAGATCATCCTTGCGCGTGTGCATGAGGATATCAATGAAGATGAGGTAGGCTATATCACCTTGCATATTCACAGCGCGATGGGCGAAAAGGTGGATGAGGGCATGCTGGCAGCCGTCATCGTCAATGAGAGCATCCAGCAGATCGAACAGGAATGCGGGCTGTCCATCGATGTGAATTCTCTTTCATACAGCCGGCTGCTCACGCATATGAAGTATCTGATGGCGCGCCTGCGGGAGAATGAGACGCTTACGCTGGATATGGAAGAATATACGAAAAACGCGTTCCCCTATTCTTATCAGGTGGCGGCGCACATCATCGAGCGGCTGAGCCGGACATTGAACCGGGAAGTGCCGCAGATCGAGACCGGTTATCTGGCCATGCATATCGAACGTGTCTGTCAGAATGAACGGCAAGCATAAAAATGAGGAGACGATGTCCCTTCCGGGAACAAGGTCTCCTCGTTTTTTTATTTGCTGTGCACTCGGTGCAGCCGGCCTTTGGCCATGACCAGGATGAGCGAGAGGATCGTTAGGCTGACCCAGGTCAGCTGATCAGATAAGAACGACATCAGCACGTGATCAGCAATGAGATGAGGATCGGCAAAAGCATCACGATGACGCCGGTGATCAGGTTTGCGATGCATTTGGCCGCGTTGATCCAGGATTCTCCTGCAGCGGTCGGCACGATGATCTGATCGATCTTGCGGGCCCTTTCCCGCGCATACGTGCCTGCGCACAGGATGATGACAAACAGGAAAGGCAGGATGTATGTCGAATGATACAAGGTGCTGCGGTAAGATTCCAGCGGGATGCGGCTGCTGTAACGGATGCTTTGTGTCTGCACGGCCTGTTCGAAGCGGGCACAGGCTTCATCGCGATCTCGCCTTCGTCCATCATGATGCCTGAGACATAAGGGCGGAATGCCTGCGGATGGGTGAACATATAGAGCGTCGGAAATTGATTGATGGATTTCTCTATGGATCGGGAGAACCGCTCCTCATTCATCTCTTCTGATCCATAAAAGGGGTAGATGTCGCTGAAGTAAATGTAATTGAGGGTGATGATCTGGTTTTCCTTCTCATGGATGACATAGAGCTGAAACGGGTTGTTCTCTTCATCGTATTCACCAAAAGAGAATCCGCTCAACTGCTGCAATACGCTGTCATTGTCAGGATCGCCTTCTGTATTATACAGGGCCTGGATGCGGGAAATATCCTGGTCGTTCAATGTCACGTTTGCATTGCGGGCAAACAGTCCTTCCCAGTCTTCGCCATACAGTTTTTGCATCCTTTGCTCATCGATGTCCTGGGACAGCTCGCGGTATCGCTCGTTGTAATCTTCCATGTAACGTGTCCACAGGGCCATGTCGGCCGTCCCCTCATCATGGGAGAGCATGGAGTGGGCATAGCGGTTGACGCAGATATCGAAGGCGGTAAAGGCGTAAAATCCGATCAAGACCGCCAGCGTGATCAACGACAGCTCATTTCTGTAAAAATTATAGCTTTTGCGGGCCATACTGTCATCGCGGGGAGGAATTTGGCAAAATGAAGCGCAAAAGCGTGCAGACCATGGTATAATCGGACAAAAGGAAGTGAATAGAGATGAAAGATGTACAGATCGAACAGATGATCGAAAAAGAAGCGCAGCGTCAGCTGCTGAACATTGAGCTGATCGCCTCAGAGAACTATGTTTCGGATGATGTGTTGCAGGCAGCCGGCAGCATCCTGACTAACAAATATGCGGAGGGCTATCCTTCAAAACGGTATTATGGCGGCTGCTTTGTCGTGGATGAAATTGAGGAGCTGGCGCGTGAGCGTGCGAAAAAGCTGTTTGGCGCGGAGCATGCCAATGTGCAGCCGCACAGCGGCGCACAGGCGAACATGGCCGTATACATGAGCGTGCTGAAGCCGGGAGACAAGGTGCTGGGCATGAACCTGACGGCTGGCGGCCATCTGACGCATGGGCATCCGCTGAACTTCAGCGGCCTGCTGTATCAGTTCATCGATTATGGCGTAGATCCCCAAAGCGAGCGCATCGATTATGAGGCGGTGCGGCAGGTCGGGCTGAAGGAGCGCCCGAAGCTGATCGTGGCCGGGGCCAGCGCATATCCGCGTGTGATCGATTTTGCCAAGTTCAGGGAGATCGCGGACGAATGCGGCGCGATGCTCATGGTGGACATGGCGCACATCGCCGGTTTGGTAGCTGCGGGCGTGCACCCCAGCCCGGTGCCTTATGCAGATTTTGTGACGACGACCACACATAAGACTTTGCGCGGACCGCGCGGAGGCATGGTGCTGTGCCGCAAGGAATATGCGGCCGCATTGGATAAGACCGTGTTCCCGGGCATGCAGGGCGGTCCGCTCATGCACATCATCGCAGCCAAGGCTGTCTGCTTCGAGGAAGCATTAAGCGACGACTTTAAGGTATATCAGAAGAACATTGTGGACAACGCACAGGCATTGTGCAAGGGCCTGATGAGCCGTGACATTAAGATTGTCTCCGGCGGTACCGACAATCATCTGATGCTGGTAGACCTGACCCCTTACGGTCTGACCGGTAAGGCAGTGGAGAAGCTGTTGGATGCAGCTCACATCACCGCCAACAAGAACACCATCCCCAACGATCCCCAGTCTCCGTTCGTGACCAGTGGTATCCGTCTGGGAACCCCTGCGGTAACTTCCAGAGGTCTGAACACCGAGGATATGGATCAGGTGGCAGAGGCCATTGCCATGGTCATCAAGGGCGGCGAGGAACAGGTTCCCGCAGCCAGAGCCATCATTCAGAAATTAACAGACAAATATATCAAAGAAGTAGATCAGATGGTGGACGTAAAATCCAAAGAAATTATGACCGTGTAATACAAAGAAAACGAGGGGCTGCCTGTCATTTGCAGGCAGCCTGTTATCGTTTACGGAGGAAAAAAGTATGGATAATGAATTAAAAGTGCCGAATCACATCGCCATCATCCTGGACGGAAACGGCAGATGGGCGAAAAAACGCAATATGCCGCGCGGCTACGGCCATATCGTCGGATGCGACAATCTGGAAAAAATGTGTGACGTGATTAAAGACATGGGTGTCAAATATCTGACCGTCTATGCGTTCTCAACCGAGAACTGGAAACGCTCCCGCGCCGAGGTGGAGGGCCTCTTAAAGCTGTTCCGCCAGTATCTGAAACGATGCATCAAAAAAGCACATAAAAATCAGATGCGCGTCAAAATCATCGGAGATCCGAGCGCATTCCCGCAGGATATTCAGGACAGCATTCATGAACTGGAGGAGTGCTCC
>ENA-ORNG01002003-ORNG01002003.1-human-gut-metagenome-genome-assembly--contig:-NODE-2003-length-13187-cov-2.239491_pt1 | contig 13187 bp, 15 predicted proteins | sample MGYA00242113_ERZ509018 | MGnify/ENA primary metagenome ERZ509018 (study PRJEB26280, sample SAMEA2338711) | human gut metagenome | biome: human gut; feature: human-associated habitat; material: faeces... | reverse complement strand
ATCACCTCAATTGAGGTGGGGAAGTATACCGCCTCTCTGCCCCTGGCGTACAAAATTGCCCGCTATTTCGGGCTGACCATCGAAGAAGTGTTTGACTTCTCGGATTTGGAGGGATAAATTATGGAAAGCTATCGTGAAAAACTCAAATTGCAGAATGTGGTTTTTGCCATCGGGTGCGTCGCGCTTGCCCTGTTCTCCGTACTGGGCTTTTTGGGCGAAGCCGGAGTCGTGAAGCTGGCGCCGTCCGTCGGAGACGGTCACTGGCAGTCCCGGTGGCGCGGCTTCATTTCCGGCGCGAGCTTCGGCATTCTGGTGCTGCTGCTGACCGGATTGATCCGGAACCTGCGCGCCCTCAAGGATGAGAAAAAGCTGAAAAAGCTGTATATTAAGGAGAGCGACGAGCGTCAGGCACAGATTGTGGCCAAGGCGCTGTGCGAGGCCATGCGGGCAACCCTGATTCTGGGACTGGCGGCGGTTATCGTGGCGGGGTATTTCAGCATGACCGTCAGCCTTACGCTGCTGGTAACAGTCTTATTGGTCAGTCTGATGACCCTGGCATTCAAGCTGTATTTCGGCAAAAAATATTGAGACAGTGGGAAAGTCCCGCTTTAACGTGCTTTGGATCTTCCAACCGGGGGAGTCAAAGCACGTTTTTGAATCGCGTGGTTACGGCCTGTGTGGCGGAATGCCCGCCCGCAAAAGTTAGCAAATGCTAACTAATAAAGGAGAAATAAGGGAAATTGCTGAAAAAAGATGGGAAAATGCTGGACATTTGTATGGAGCGTATGGTATAATCCGATGGTGGTCGTTTGCGTATAAACGGACAACAAATCGATAAGAAGGTGATATTTGGTGGATTATACCAAGTATGTGTTGAAAAACAGGGATGAGCTGGAAGGCTTGCTTGCCGGGAAGGATAACTTCTTTGTTGTCGCCTGCAACAAGTGCTTCAAGGAGTTCAACACGACCGAAGAGCCGGAGTGCGACAGCTTTGCGGCCATTGCCGAGGAGCAGGGCAAGCACATCACCGGTACGGTAAAAGTGGACTTCTTGTGCAATAAGGTTCAGACCGAGAAGAAGCTGGCAGGTATCGTACCCGAAGGCACTGAGAACGTGGTCGTCATTTCCTGTGGTCTGGGCGTGCAGACCGTGGCGGATCTGGAGTCCGTTCCCGTGTTTACGGCAACCAATTCCCTCAATTACACCGGCCATCATGGCATGGCCTTGACGAAGAAGACCTGCGGCGCCTGCGCCCAGTGCTATCTGAACGTCACCGGCGGCATCTGCCCCATCGTGGACTGCTCCAAGAGTCTGGTCAACGGCCAGTGCGGCGGCGCGAAGAACGGCAAGTGCGAGATCGACCCCAAGAAGGACTGCGCATGGGAAAAGATTTACCAGCGTCTGGAAAAGCAGGGTCGCACCAAGGAATTCCTGGATCAGCCCATCCAGCTGCGGGATTACTCTGTGACCAATGTGGACGAGATCAAGGCTTACGTCGCCCAGGCGCGTGCCAAGCGGTACGAGGGCTTCTACGGCGGCGTCCATCCCACGGAGAATAAGGAGTTCACGGAGCATCTGGCGCTTCAGAAGTTCCCCGAACCCGACACCGTTATCATCCCCCTGGCCATGCACATTGGCGCACCGGCGAACCCCGTGGTTCAGCCCGGCGACACCGTGAAGGTGGGTCAGCTCATCGGTGAGCAGGCGGGCTTTATCAGCGCCCCCGTGCATTCCAGCGTCAGCGGCACGGTCATCGCGGTGGAACCCCATACCCATCCCAACAAAGGACCCGGCGTCATGAGCGTCGTCATCAAGAATGACGGCAAAAATACGCTCCACGAGTCCGTCGTCCCCAACAAGCCTCTGGAAGAGCTGACCCCCGACGAGATCGTTGAGATCGTCAAGGAGAAGGGCATCGTGGGCATGGGCGGCGCGACGTTCCCCACCTACGTAAAGCTGAAGCCCGGCAAGCCCATCGACGCCGTGCTGATCAACGGCTCCGAGTGTGAGCCTTACCTGACCGCCGACCATCGGGTCATGCTGGAATACGCCGACGACATCGTGTTTGGCCTGCGTGCCATGATGAAGGCCGTCAGCGCGCCGGAAGGCGTCATCCTCATTGAGGACAACAAGCCCGACGCCATCGCCCTGATGGAAGAAAAGGTTGCGCCTTACGACAACATCCGCGTCTGCGCCGCCAAGACCCAGTACCCCGAGGGCGCTGAAAAGATGCTCATCAAGAAGGTCTTGGGTCGTCAGGTACCCAGCGGAAAGCTGCCTGCCGACGTGGGCTGCGTGGTGAGCAACACCTCTACCGCCAAGGCCATTTCCGACGCCATTCAGAAGGGGATGCCTCTGGTGGAGCGTGTCGTCTCCGTCACCGGCGAATTCATCCGCAATCCCGGCAACTACATCGTCAAGCTCGGTACCAACGTGCAGGAGATCATCGATCACTGCGGCGGCGTCACCGGGGACGACGTGGTGCTGAAAATGGGCGGCCCTATGATGGGCGCTCCCATCATGGACACCAATGTGCCCATTATCAAAGGCTCCAACGGCATCATCGCCATTGCCGCCGATCACACCGAGGAGAAAGAATGTATCAAGTGCGGCCGCTGCATGGACGTATGTCCCATGGAGCTGGCGCCTCTGGATATCTACAAGTACGCCCAGCTGGGTGACGCGGAGACGCTGCTGAAGCTGAATGTGATGGACTGCTTCTCCTGCAAGTGCTGTGAGTACATCTGCTCTTCCAAGATTCCTCTGGTTTCCAAGATCAACGCTGCCAAGGGCCTGGTCATGCCCTTGCTGAAGAAGAAGTAAGGGGGACGAACACTTATGTTAATGACAAAACTGAAATCCGAAGAGGTCATCGGCTCCCTGACTTCCGGCAAGGTCTTCATCATCAACTGCCACGGCTGTAAGGAAGTCGGCTTCCCCGAGGAGGAGGCCAAGGCGCTGCAAAAGAAGCTCCAGGAGGAGGGCAAGGTCGCGGGCATTCTCACCACCGACTATGTCTGCAATCCCGAGGAGCTGGCGCTGCGGCTGCGCGCCCCCATGGCGAAGATCGCTGAGGCGGACGCCGTGCTGGTGTTCTCCTGCGGCGTCGGCGTGCAGACCATCTCCCAGATGCTGGAGGACAAGCCGGTCTACGCCTGCTGCGACACCATCGAGCTGCCCGGCTTCCAGGGCGTGACGCCGCTGGAATACGACTGCGGTCAGTGCGGCGAGTGCTTCCTGAACCTGACCGGCGGCATCTGCCCCATCACCGCCTGCTCCAAGAGCCTGGTGAACGGCCCCTGCGGCGGCACCAAGAACGGCAAGTGCGAGGTTGACCCCGAGATGGACTGCGGCTGGGAGCGCATCATTCAGCGCCTGAAAGCCCAGGGCCGTCTGGACGTTCTGCGCTGCCCCACCCAAATGCACGATTTCAATACCGACGAGGCTACCAAGTCCGCCAAAGAATCTGAATAATCAGGAGTGAATAGAATTATGAGAATTACTGAACTGTTTGACAACGGTGAGTTTGTGGTTTCTGCCGAGGTCGGCCCTCCCAAAGGAATTCATATTGACGGCATGGTAGAGGAAGCGAAAAAGTACCTTACCGATGTGCATTTTGTCAACGTTACTGACAACCAGTCCTCCGTCATGCGCCTTGGCTCTCTTGCCACCTGCAAGGTGCTGAAGGACGCCGGACTGAACCCCATTTTCCAGCTGACCTGCCGCGACCGGAACCGCATTGCGCTGGAATCTGACCTGCTCAGCGCCGCCATGCTGGGGATTGACAACATCCTCTGCCTCACCGGCGACCACACCAAGCTGGGCGACCATCCCCAGGCCAAGCCCGTGTTCGATCTGGATTCCGTGTCTCTGCTGTATACCGCCAGCCTGCTGGAAACCGGCAAGGATCTGGGCGGCAACGACCTGGTTGGCGAGCCTCCCAAGTTTGCCAAGGGCGCTGTCGTGTCCCCCTGCTCCGACTCCGTGGACGCGCAGCTGGTGAAGATGGAGCGCAAGGTCAAGGCCGGCGCCGAATATTTCCAGACCCAGGCCGTGTTTGAGCCTGAGAAGTTCATCAAGTTCATGGAGGCTGCCAAGCAGTTTGGCAAGCCCGTCCAGGTGGGCATTATCATTCCCAAGTCCGCCGGTATGTGCAAGTTCATGAATAAGAACGTTGCCGGTGTCCACATCCCCGATGCCCTCATTGAGGAGCTCCAGGCGGACAAGGAGAAGACCAAGGCTGGTATCACCGGCGTGGAGATCGCCGCCCGGATCATCCGGGAGTGCAGGCCCTACTGCCAGGGCGTCCATATTATGTCCCTGGGCTGGGAGTCCAAGATTCCCGCTCTGCTGGAGCAGGCCGGTCTGAAGTAAGAAGAAAATTCATTGATTTATGCAAAGAGCTTGCCGTCTGCGTAATGCAGACGGCAAGCTTTTTCCATGTATTCGCATGTTTTAAAGAAAAAAATATAACTGCTGTTCGCATGAAAATACAGCCCCGGTAAAGCAAAAAATAACTTGCTGTATGGTCACTTTGCCGAATCTTAGCTGGAATGTGAAATGCGTCAATGGTAATTTTCACAAATTCTTAATGGAATCTTAAGCTAATTTGCCATCTTGATTTCCGGGGGTCAGGTGCATATACTGTATCCATGACAGGATCTGTCAAAAACCGCAAAAAGAAGGGAGATTCGTATTTCTATGACAGGTATTGGACTTATCATCGTATTTGTTCTTGCCATCGCGCTGATGATCTACTCCATCAGCAAGCTGAAAATCCATCCGTTTCTTTCCATCATGGGCGTATCGCTCGTGCTGGGCCTGCTCGCTATCCCGCTTCCCGAGGTGCCCAACACGATCGGCGCCGGTTTTTCCAGCACGTTCTCCTCGCTGGGCATCGTCATCATTCTGGGCGCGATGATCGGCTACTTTTTGGAGAAGACCGGCGCTGCGCTGACCATGGCCGACTGGGTCATCCGCCGTGTCGGAGATAAACATCCGGAAGCGGCCATCCTGCTCATGGGCTGGATCGTTTCCATTCCGGTCTTCTGCGATTCGGGCTATGTGATTCTCAATCCCATCCGTAAAGCCATTGTCCGAAAAACAGGCGTTTCCGGGGCGGCCATGGCCGTTGCGCTGAGCGCAGGCCTGTACACATCCCATGTGTTCATCCCGCCCACTCCCGGTCCCATCGCCGCCGCGCAGTCCCTCGGGCTTGAAAACCACATGCTCATGGTCATCCTGGTGGGCGCGCTTGTTTCCATTCCGGCGCTCATCGCAGGCTATTTCTTTGCCCGGTATATGGGCCCCAAGGTGCACTCCTCCGATGACGCGGATGAAACCGCCAAGAGCTATGATCAGCTCAAGGCCGAGTATGGCAAGCTGCCCGGCGTGGCCATCTCCTTTGCCCCCATCGTCATGCCCATCGTGCTGATGGGGGTCAAGTCGGTGGTGGATATGGCGGGCATGACCGGCCTGTTTGCCGAAATCCTTCAGTTTCTGGGCACCCCCATGGTCGCCCTGGCCGTGGGCCTGCTCATCTCCCTGGGCACGCTCTACTCCACCGGAAAGGGCGATGAATTCTACACCCTGGCGGATGAGACGCTCAAAACCGTGGGCCCGATCCTGTTTGTCACCGCTGCCGGCGGCGTGCTGGGCCGCGTGATCACCGACGCGGGCATCGTCTCCTATATTTCCGAAAACGCGACGTTCCTGTCCAACATCGGGATCTTCTTCCCGTTCCTCATCGCCGCCATCCTCAAAACGGCGCAGGGCTCCTCCACCGTGGCCATTACAACCACGGCCGGCATCATGGGGCTGTATTCTGCCGAAGGCTCGCTCATGGCCGCATTGGGGCTGACGACTCCCTTTGCCGCCGCCATGACGGTCATGGCCATCGGCGCGGGCGCGATGACCGTTTCGCACGCCAACGATTCCTATTTCTGGGTCGTTACCAACTTCGGCGGGCTGAAGGTGGAGGATGGCTACAGGACACAGACCCTGTGCACCCTGCTCATGGGCGTGGCGTCAATCCTCTTCATCTGGCTGATCCTGCTCTTCGTGCATTGATGTCCCGCAGGGCGGGCAATCCGCCCCGATTTTCCAGCCATACATCATCGCCCCAGAGGGACGGAATTCTGTCCGTCCCTCGGCTTTCCATGCCAGGAGGATAACGAATGGATCTGCAGCATGACGCAAAACAAATTATCGATCGTTCTTTGCAAACCGTCCTTCCCGATGCCGCCGTGCGCCGGGCGCTTGAGGAGCATCCCATCGACCGCGGGGCCACGGTGATCGCCATCGGCAAAGCCGCCTGGCGCATGGCCCGCGCTGCCCAGCAGGTGCTCGGTGAGCGCCTGAAATCCGGCATCGTCATCACCAAATACGGTCACAGCGAAGGGCCGCTGCCCCGCATGACCATCTTCGAGGCCGGGCATCCCGTTCCGGATGCCCATGGCGTTGAATACCACCATAAAAGCCAGGCCAAGGATGATTTCCGGGATCATGATCGGCAGGGACATCAGCGATTCCATGGCCGTATCCAGGCGAGAGTGCCGGCCGCCGGCACGATTGGCCATGCCGATAGCTCCCAGCGTACCGATTATGCAGGAGATCACCACGGCCCACAGCGCCACCCGCACGCTGAGCAAAAGCGCGTCGCCAAACCCGCTCCGGTTTTCAAAGAGCTTGCCGTACCACGCCGTGGTCCAGCCTGTAAAGTCAATGGGGATGCGGGCCGTATTGGCGTTGAACGAGTAGACCACCACCACGATGATGGGCAGGTAGTTGAACAGCAGCACCAGCAACACAAAGAGCTTGGAGCGCCAGGTATTCGTCCGCTTCATCGCAGACCACCCAGGGTTTTCGCCCCTGTAACCTTCTTGTAGAGATAGATGAAGACGGTGGTGAAGACGAGCATGGCGATGGAGAGCGTGGCGCCCATCGGCCAGTTGCGCGCCTGCATGAACTCATTCTTGATCAGGTTGCCCAGCAGCAGCGTCTTGCCGCCGCCCAGCAGATCCGAGATGAAGAACAGGCCCATCGACGGGATAAAGACCAGCACGCAGCCTGCCATCAGGCCCGGCAGGGTCAGGGGCACGGTCACGGTGAAAAAGGCGTGCAGGGGACTTGCGCCCAAATCACGCGCGGCTTCTACCACAGAAAAATCCAGCTTATCCACCGTGGTGAAGGTGGGCAGGATCATGAAGGGAATCAGCGCATAGACCATCCCCAACAGCACCGCGCCATCCGTATAGAGCAGTTTGAGCGGCTCCTGGATCAGCCCCAGATTCATCAGCAAGGTATTGATAGGACCGTTGCCCATGAGCAATATGCGCCAGCCGTAGATGCGAATGAGCGCGTTGGTCCAGAACGGCACGATGATCAACAGCATCACCACCGACCGCGCCACCGGCGACAGCCGCGCCATCAGGTAGCCGAAGGGATACCCCACCACGATGCAGATGGCCGTGGTCAGTGCCGCCAGCTTGAGGCTTTGCAAAAGGACCTTGACATAGTCCGGGGAAGCCAGGCGCGCATAATTGCTCAGCGTGACTTCTCCCGTTACGCCCATGATCTCGCCCCGGCTGAGGAAACTCAGACCGATGACATAGAGTAGCGCCACGAACACGAACACGATGCTCCACAGATACATGGGCAGCTTGAGCAGCCTCGAAAAGCGCAGGTCCTGCTTCTGGGAGGCATCCATCATACCGCCTCCTTGGAAGTGCACGGCACGAGCGGCGCATGCCGCTGATTCCAGCCTACGTACACCTCGCTGCCTACGGGAAAGCTGTCCAGCTCGGCGGACTGGGTGACGGCGTTGAGCAGCAGCGCGTCGTTAAGGGCGATCTGCGTATGCTGCATCCCGCCCACATACTCCTTGCTGCGAATGATGCCCTTGAGCGCCATCCGGTGCTGCGGCTCGCGGCCATAGCGGATGCGCTGGGGACGCAGGCACAGTGCTGCGCGCTCGCCCACGGCGGGTGAAAAGAAGTCGTTTGGCAGTGCGGGAAGCGACACGCCGTTTACTTCCAACGTAAGGCCCTCCGGCGTTACGGACGTGACCGTACCCAGCAGCAGGTTGTTCTGCCCGATAAAATCCGCTGCGAACAGTGTGCGCGGGTGTTCGTAGATCTCCTCCGGGGTACCGATTTGCTCGATATGGCCGGCGTTGAGAATCACGATGCGGGAGGACATGTTGAGCGCCTCCTCCTGATCGTGCGTAATGTAGACGAAGGTGATGCCCAGCTTCTGCTGCAGGCTTTTGAGCTCCTGCTGCATCTCCTGTCGCAGCTTGAGATCCAGCGCGCCCAGCGGCTCATCCAGCAAAAGCACCTTGGGCTGGAGCACCACCGCCCGCGCGATGGCTACGCGCTGCCGCTGACCGCCGGAAAGCTGGGAAGGCATGCGCCGCTCAAAGCCGGCCAGACGGACCAGCGAAAGCGCCGCCATCACCCGCTCCTTCTGCTCGCTTTTGCTGATGCCCAGCACTTTCAGGCCATAGGCGATGTTCTGAAATACGGTCATGTGGGGAAACAGCGCATAGTTTTGGAACACTGTATTCACGGGTCGCTTTTCGGGCGGCAGCCCCGTTACATCCGTCCCGTCGATCAAAACGCGGCCGGCCGTGGGGCGCTCCAGCCCCGCAATGATGCGAAGCGTTGTTGTCTTTCCGCATCCGCTGGGCCCCAGCAGCGTCAAAAATTCACCCGGATACACATCAAGGCTCAGTCCGCTCAGCACCAGGCCCTCGCCATAATCCTTGCACAGTCCCTCCAGGCGCAAAATGGGTTCAGCCATCGGCTTTCTCTCCCTTCTTTTTCGCAGCAGCGCACAGCACATCCAGCAGTGCGCGGACATGGGGCCAGATATCGCGGTTGACGCTGTAGATCACGGCGCAGCCCTCCTTGCGGGACATCACCAGCTGCGCGTCTACCAGCTGCTTCATATGATAGCTGATGGTTGGCTGCGAAAAGCAAAACGCGCGGGTGATCTCGCAACCATTGAGATCCGCCTGGGAGAGCATGCTTAAAATACTCAGCCGCGTTTCGTCGCAAAGCACTTTCAAAATGGGAATGGACGCCTTGAAACAGTCCATGGGACACCTCCTCGTCCAAGGCAATGATATAGATTCCCTTCTATATCGAAAATATTTTATATCACTTCCATGCTTCTGTCAATATGCTTTGAATAGCCGTTTTTCGCCAGACGGGATGGACGGCGCGGGGGTGCGCATTTCCCCGTGACAGCCCGTAAGAAACATGCTATAATGGAAAAACCGCACCGAAAGGAGGTATGCGAGCCATGGCAGAAACCACTGTGAAGGAAAGGCGCTCAGGTGAGCTGGCCGGTAACCTGGACACCTCGTTTCTCAAGGTGCTGGCTCTGTGCTTTATGTTCATCGACCACCTGGGGGCGGCGGTGCTTCCCCGCGTGGGGGAACTGCGGATGATCGGCCGGATGGCCCTGCCGCTGTACGCCTGGTGTCTGGTGGTCGGCAGCGTCAAAACCCACAATGCGCCCCGATACGCACTGAGGCTGCTGGGACTGGCGGTATTGTCGCAGCCGCTGTACATGATGGCCCTCAATCATACCTGGACGGATTTGAACATCCTGTTTCTGCTGTTTATCGCGCAGGTGGCGTTGCAGGGCATCCGCGCCAGATTCATGGGCAGTCAGATCTGGGTCCCGGCGCTGTGCTATGTGCTGCTGGGATTTGTCCAGGTGGACTACGGCTGGCGCGGGCTTACCTTTATCCTGATTCTCTACATGGCGCGCGGCTCCAGGGGCGGGTTGGCTGCCGCCTACCTGGCCTATGCGCTTTTCTGGGGCAGCACCTCCTCGCAGGTGAACAGCCTGTTTGGCTATCCGCTCACCTTCCTGACGTGGGATGGTCTGGGACCCGTGCTGGCGGCCTTCTTCCGGCTCCAGGGCATGATCTGGCTATCGCTGCCGCTGATTCTGTGCCCTACCAGAACGGGGCTGCGCCTTCCGGGAAGGCTGGGATATTGGCTGTACCCGATCCATCTGGTCGTGCTGATTCTGATCCGGCTGATGACGGGGACCGGGTTCGATGTCCTGGTCAGAGGCTTTTGATTGTTTCCACATCTTCTTGATATGCATCGAAAGGACGGGGTTAGGATGATCTGCAAGTATAAAATCTACGCCGACGCAGCGGCGGACATTCCCGTGGAACTGCGCGACCGGTATGGCATAGAGGTGCTTCCCATTCCGGTAACCATGGGCGAGCGCACCATTCAAAGCGGCGTTGAGGTTACCAATGACGAATTTTATGCCATGATGGACGCCTATGACGGCATTCCCGTCACGTCGCAGATTACCCCCTATGTATTTGAAGAACTTTTTCAGAAGGAGCTTGCCGCCGGCACGCAAGATCTGATTTTATTACTGATCAATTCCAAAGGCTCCGCCACGTATTTCAACGCCGTGAGCACCCGCGAGCGCTTCTATCAGGAAAACGAGGGCGCACAGGAAAAGCTGCACATCCATCTCTTCGATGGCGGCAGCTATTCGGGCGGATACGGCTATGCGGCCATTTTGGCGGCGCAGAAGCTGGAAATGGGCACTCCCATCGAGGATGTGCTGTCGCTGATTGACCGGCAGCTCAAAAAGCAGCGCGTGTATTTTGGCCTTTACAGCCTGAAATACGCGGGCAAATCGGGGCGCATCCCCAGCGCAGCCGTGTTTGTGGGAGAGGCGCTGGGCATCAAACCGATCATGCAGGTATGGGATCACGCCATTACGACAGTGGGCAAGGCAAGGGGAGAAAAGAAACTCATCAAGGAACTTGTGAAAATGGTGGATGACGACATGGAGCCCAACACGCCCTACAGCCTTGTCTATGGCAGCGATACCACCGTGCGCGACGAGCTGGCCGAGGAACTGACCAAAAAGGTAGGATATCCTCCCGTGTATCAGTTCCAGATTGGTGCGGCCATTGCGATTAACGCCGGGCCTCGCGTGGTGGGCGCCATTTTTGAAACAGCCCGGAAAAAGATAGCGAAGGAAGAGAAAAGCAAGGAGAAGAACGCCTGACGCGGGGTTAGCGAGACTTCGTCAGCCCCAGCGGCTTTTCTAGGCGGCCTGCCAGGGCGGCGGCCAGCAGCGCTTTTACGATATCCAGCGGAAGAAAGGCAAAGCAGTAGGCGCTGAGCAAAACGCCCAGGGAAACGGGGGCGTTGAGATACACTCCCTTGAGCAGCGCCACATAGGGGAGCGCTATGACGTAGCTCACGGCCACACCGATGAGCACGGATATGTAGCGTCCCCCTTTTTGATTCATCAGCCTTCCGGCTGCTGCAGAGGTGACCGCCGCCTCAAACGGAAAGGCGATCAAATACCCAAAGGACGGGGTGGCGATGACGGCGGGGCCGACGGTGGCGGTAAACACCGGAAGTCCTGCCAGTCCCAGCAGCAGGTAGGTGCCCAGAGTGTAAAAGCAGTAGCGTGGCGGAAGCAGCAGCCCGCAAAGCAGCACAAAAAACACCTGCGAGCTGAACATCACGTCTGTTCCGGGAATAGTAAACTTCAGCCATAGCGTCGAAACGATGATCAGCGCGCACATCAGCGCCGATAGGGTCAACAGCCGTACCTGTCTCGTCATCGGTAGAACCTCCATCCATCATGCGTATACCAAAAACACAAATTGGTATACGCATGATACGTCAAAGCATGCATTCTGTCAAGACTTCTTTTTGAAAAGCGCATCGCATACCCTTTCATGGAAGGGGGCATAGTCATGACGAATACCAACGCCGCGGACGGAGGCGCGCGCAGCGTGCACACGCTGGCCATAGACAAGCGCAGACACGCGGCGATTACCGGCGTAACCGATGTTTGCAGCTTTCATGAAACCGAGGTCGTACTGAAAATTGATTCGGGTGTGATGATTCTGACAGGAGACAGCCTGCACATTGCCAAGCTGCTTTTGGAAGACGGGCGGCTGGAAGTGGACGGCCATATCGACGGGATCATCTATGAATCGCCGAAAACGGCCGCCAGGCGGGCTTTTGCCTGGAAGTGGCGCAAAAAATGAAGCTGTTTTTTGAAACGGCCGGACAGGCGCAGGCCTTTCTGGCAGCCGTGCCGCTGGGACTGGTGCTTGCGGCCTGTCTGGATGCGTCCGTGCTGGCGGGGCCGCTGCGCCCGCTGGCGGATGTGCTGATGATGCTCACCGCCGGCTTTGCGCTGATGGGAATGATGCTTCTCTCACGCGATGAGGCCCTCAGACTGTATCACCTGCTGGCCATCCTCACGGGCGCGCTGCTCTACACCCAGGGAATCGGCAGGCTTGTGCGTCTGGCCGGCGCGTGGCTGAAAAAAAGAAAAAAGTCGCCCTGACACCGTCATGACGGCAGGAATTTTCAGATCCGGCGCAGAATGTTACAAGTCAAACCGCTTTGGAAGGGAACGACCTGCTATGCGCAAGACGATGAATATCTGGGTGCTGATTGCCATGTCCGCCTGTGTGCTGGTGGCTTTTTTCTGGTACAGCGGCACGCTTTCCCAGACCATCGACGAGCTCAATGATACCTATGATCAGACACAGATGCGCCTGACGCAATTGCAGGGCGATCAGGCGGACCTGAAAACCCAGCTGGAAACCGTCGGGACCGATGCCTTTATTGAAAATCAGGCGCGTACCATGTACGGATATATGATGCCCGATGAAATCCGCTTCGTGATCACCAATCCCGAAGCGCTATATGGCGAGGACGAAATACCTTCGCGGTAAAGCGGCGAGGGTATTTCCGTTTTTTATCAGTTATGCGATCAACGGCAGACAGCCAAAACAGATACAAACGAGGTGCTTGGAATGCGGGTTGCAGCCATTGGCATCGGTTCTAATTCTTTGCGCATGCTGGTTGCGGATGTGGATGGAGGACGGCTTTTGCGGCTGGATCGCTACCGCGAGGGGCTTCGGGTCTTTGCCGCGCTGGACCGCCAGGGAAACATCATGGCGGACATGATCGGCAAGGCCTGCCAAAGCGTGGAAGCCTTTCGCCGGCAAGCCGCTGCGCAGGGGGCGGAACAGATCCACCTGTTTGCCACCAGCGCCGTGCGCGACGCGGCAAATCAGGCGGCTTTTTCCCAGGCGTTGTTGGAAGCGACCGGCCTTTCGCTGGAAATCTGCAGCGGTGCTCTGGAGGCAAAGCTTTCCTTTC
>ENA-ORNG01002000-ORNG01002000.1-human-gut-metagenome-genome-assembly--contig:-NODE-2000-length-13195-cov-3.053044_pt1 | contig 13195 bp, 11 predicted proteins | sample MGYA00242113_ERZ509018 | MGnify/ENA primary metagenome ERZ509018 (study PRJEB26280, sample SAMEA2338711) | human gut metagenome | biome: human gut; feature: human-associated habitat; material: faeces... | reverse complement strand
GCACGATATCCATCGCGCGCTTAGCGGCCAGCCTTCCGCGGCGGCGCTCCAGCACAGACGCGATGTCCATGGCCTGCGCGTCCTTCTTCTGCTGCATCCTGTTTCATCCCCTGTCGTGCGTCCTTTTCGTCTCTCCCGGATCCGTGTCAGACCCTGTCAAACACATAGCTGAACAAAAAGCACATGAGCAGCGCCTGCCGGTGCTTCATCAGCCCCAGGCGCACAGCCAGCCGCGGCGGGAAGCGGCACAGCCGCACCTCGGAAAACAGGGCGTGGATGTGCGGCATGTTCATCAGGGCACGCGCGCGGCGCACGCGCTCCCAAAAGCCATAGGGCGTGCCTGGATAACACAGGTTTCGCACGGTGTTGACGGCCATTTTGCGCCGCCTGATGCGCATGCGGGCCCTGCACGCCTCGTTGTCTGCAAGCAGCGCCTCCAGCGCGTCGTTGGACAGGTCGTAGGATTCCGGCACATGGGGGCTGAAGCGCTTGGTGACGCTCCCCCCGTGAAACCGGTAGTGATAATACGCCCTGTCCACCGCCACGGCCGTCTGCGCGTCCAGCAGGCAGGTGACGATAAAGAGCAGATCCTCCGCATAGCGGATATCCGGCCTGAAGCGGTGTCCGCCGATCAGGGAACGCTTAAACAGGTTGCGCGGCGTGTAGCCGGACAGCGGCAGCTCGTCTGAATCGACCGGCTTGGCAAGCATCGCGGGGATCAGCGTGCTGCGGATGCTTTCTCGGTCAAACCGCGATCCGTCCGCGAAGCCGAGGGGCACATCCTCGCGCCCCTGTGGCCTGTCCTTAAACACCCGGCAGAAGGAAAGATCCGCCCCCGCCTCCTGCGCCGCCTGAAGAAGGCGCTCATACATCTGCGGTTCCGCCCAGTCATCCCCGTCGCAAAAACCGATATACTCCCCCTTTGCCGCGTCAATGCCCGCGTTGCGCGCCGCAGAAACCCCCCTGTTTTCCGAGAAGGCGATGACGCGCACACGCGCATCCTCCCGCTGCGCTGCGCGCAGCAGGGCCAGCGACTGATCCGGGCTGGCATCACATACAAAGATGATCTCCAGATCCTTCAGCGTCTGCGCGCGCAGCGAGGCGATGCATTCAGGCAAAAAAGCCTCGCTGCCATAGACCGGCACGATGATGGATACCCTGGGCGTCATGATGGGCCGCCTCCTCTCTGCATGTTGCCCGCTCACAGGTCTTCGGCCGTGCGGCGGGAAAGGTCCGCGCGCCACAGCGGCGCCTGCACGAGCAGATACGTGCAGCCGATCACGGAAAACGGCGCGTAAACCGATTCAAACAGGCCCACCAGGATGAACACCGTGCAAAAGGCCAGCGGCGTGGCCGCATAGGGGCTGCTTTTGCGGTGCATCCAGTAATAGCGCACAGACCGCACAAACGCCAGCGCCGTATAAGCGCACAGCAGGATGCCCGCAATCCAGCCGTTGTTGTATGTGACACCGAAAAAGGCGTTATGCGCATTGTAAAGCCGCTCGCCCGCGCCATCCTTGGCAACCCATTCCTGAACGACGCTGGATTCATGCCCATTCCACGTCAGATTCTCCAGAATCGTCATCCAGATTCCCCAGCGGTCGCTGGTCAGGTCGTCCATGGAGATGTGCTTGTCCTCCGGCTTGGGCACGGTGATGGGATTGCCATAGACCTCGTTGTTATAAAGAGCCAGCTCATAATCCTCCACCGCGGCCTCGTAGACCTTCTGCATGGTGATCTGATACCCGGCAAAGCCCGCCAGCGCGATGAACACGGCCAGCAGAGCCAGCAGCCTGCGCGGATGCCTGGCCGTTCCGGCGATCAGCGCGCCCGTGAGGATAACCGCCACGCCCACAAAGGCCAGAAGCCCTGAGCGCGACAGCGTGAGCAGCAGCGTCCCTGCCGCCAGAATGCCCAGCAGCAGATAGGCCAGCGCCGCTTTTCGATGCCTCTGCGTGAAGCTGGCATAGGCGAGCAAAAACGCGCTTGTGGCCATCACGATGCAGCACATGGACATGCAGTTGGCATCATAAAACACACCTTTATAGCCCGGATAGCCCCACGTCACCGGCACGGTCAGATACGATCCCACCAGAAAGGGCAGGACGGCAAACACCGCGCCGCGCAGAATGGAGCGGAACGTCGATTCATCGTCCCGCGAGGCAAAGACGGAAAACACAATCGGGTAACAGATGAGCAGCGGCACGCTTTCCGGCAGCCAGTCCTGATAAAACAGGCCGGAGACCACCATCATCCCGTGCAGCGCGAACCACAGCCCCGCCATACCCCGGTGAAAACGCACACGCGCGCGGCGCCCGGGCGTGCGCGCAGTGAGCGTCACAAACGCCAACAGGATCATGCCGAAGAGCACGAAAACCATCCAGCGCATGGGGAACTTGCGTTGTGTGAAGAGCACGCAATACCCCTCCAGCGCAAAGAGCGCCGCGGTCAGAAGCCGTGCGTCGAAGATGTCGTTGAATATGCCCGTCACCCGGTCATACAGGTTGAGCATCCCCGTGCCGTCAATGCCTTGTTTGCGCATGTCATTTCCTCCCGTGATCCAAATCCCCGGTCCGGCTTCGGCGCGTCAGCGTTTTTTCGCGTAAGCGCCGATCGCCTCGCGGTAAACGGCCTCGGTCTGCTCGGCATTCCGCTCCCAGGTCAAAAGCCGCGCATCCCGCTCTCCCCGCGCGCGCAGAGCCGCGTAAGCGTCCCGGTGCTCAAACACATCCCGCATCACGCGCTCCACAGCGTCCGTGTCGCCCGCGGGCACGAGAAAGCCGTTTACCCCGTCGGCAATCGTGTCTTCAATGCCCTCGTTCTGTGCGCCCACGGCGATGCAGCCGGCCGCCATGGCCTCGATGTACACAATGCCGTATCCTTCGCCCCAGCTGGGCAGCACAAACAGGTCGCTCTGCGCCATGCGCCTGAGCACCTCGCCGTGCGCCATTGCGCCTGTAAGCGTCACGCGGCTCTCCAGCCCCAGTTCACGGACGCGGGCGCAAAGCTGCGCCTGCATTTCGCCCATCCCCACGAGGGTCAGCGTGGCGTCGGGATACTCTCCTGCCAGCCTGGCAAACGCTTCCAGCGTTCTGTCCATGCATTTGCGGGGCTTGAGCGTGCCCACAGAGAGAACCGCGCGCGGCCTGTTCGCGTGCTGTTCGGGAATCAGCGACAGATCCACGCCGTTTTGCACCACGCGGGTGATCTTCCCCCCGCCCCGGTAAGGAGCAACCCGCCCAAGCAGCAGGCTGGACACGGCCATCAGCGCATCCGCTTCCCGCGCAATGCGCACGTTGCGCGGCCAAGGCACCCGGCCGGGGAGGAAGTACTGCAGCACATCCGTGCCGTGCACCGTCAGCGCCAGCGGAACCCGCAGCGCCTTCGCCACAAGGAGGCCCGCGTGCCCATCGCGGGGCAGCATGTGCGCGTGCACAATGTCAAAGCGCTTTTCCCGGTCAAGGCGCATGGCTTGGGGCAGGGCCGCCAGGGCCATCGGCACGCCGCCGAGCACGCGTTCCCCGGCGTTGCCCATCGTCAGGCAGCGCGGATAATAAACCGGGATCCCGTCCACATCCGCACGCGCGGGGGTTCTGCGCGCCACATCCGCCTGCGCGGGCCTCAGCCTGCGCATCATCGGCATCACGCCCACGCAGGAGATCACGGTCACGTCATGCCCGCGCCCGCGCAGCGCTTTCGCCTGCTCATGCACATAAAAGCAGTAAGGTGAATGGTCCGCCTGCCTGTGAATCATCATCAGAATGCGAAGCGGTCTCTCCGGTGTGCCCACGCGTGCGCCTCCTTTCACGGCCATGCCGCCGGTATCCTGAGCGGGTACGCCTGACGGATCTCAGCGATGTGCCCGTGCATAGATATCCATCCACTTAGATGCCACGTTCGGCCAGGCATACTCCCCCGCATGCGCGACGCAGCGGGCTGACCGCGCGGCATAGCCGCGCATCACCTCGTCAAGGCGCCTGGCCTGCTGGCCAACATCCCCATGGAGGACCGAGTATCCCACCTCGCCCTCCGGAAACTGTCCGTCAAATCCCTGCCCGCGCGTGTAGAGCACCGGTACGCCCTGGCTCATGGCCTCCAGATAAACCATGCCGAACGTCTCCGCCCCGGAGGGCACAAGCAGCACATCGCAGCCGGCATAAAACGCCTTCATGCCTTCCATCCCCTGCACGCGCCCCAGAAAGGCGTCCCCTTCGCGCAGCCCCGCGCACAGCTTCGCCTGAAGCGGGCCGCTTCCGCAGGCGCGCAGCACATAATGCCTGGGCCCCGCGTCATCCGCCGCATGCACGGCGGCCAGGGCGTCAAGCGGCCGCTTGCGGGCGTTGAGCAGCCCCGCAAAGCCCACGCGCACGGGGCCGGAAGGCTCTTCCCGCGCGCGGCCATCCAGCCAGGCCGGATCCATGCCGTTGGGAATCACCGCGGTTTTTTCCCGCAGGGCTGCGCCTTCCTCCGCTTTAAACCATCCGCTCAGCACCTTTTCTCTGCTCACATCGCTGAGAAACACGATCCGGCGGGCCTCCCGCAGAATGCGCCGCGCCATGGGCCTGAGATGCGGCTCCGCCCGCCAGATTGGCTCCATGTAGCGCAGCGTGACCATATAGGGAATCCCCGTCTGCGCACTCAGCCGGCGGGCGATGGAGCCATCCGTAAACAGGGTATGCGCATGAATCAGGGTCACGCCGCCAAGATCCACGCACGCCCGGATTACCGGCACGGTGCGCCGGGCTTTCATGGGAAAAAAGAGCGCATCGCTCCTGCGCACCGTCCGCGCACAGTGCGTCAAAACACCGCGCGGACGATTCCGGTTCAGGTTCTCCGCCCGTTTTTCCGGGACGAACACGGTCTGATTCAGGCCCGCGTCCCGGAGCGCCTCAAACATCTGTGGGAAAACCGTAGAGCCCGCCAGGTTGCAGCAGATGTGCAACACGTGCATCTTCGCGCTCACGCCTTCTCCCTCCCACGCTTTTTGCGGCGCTCCTGCCTTAGAAAACCGGGCAGCGCGGCGATGCCGCTGAGCGAGCCGAATCCATACGCGAAGTGGAACGCCGGATAGAGCACGATCTCCACCGGCAAAAAACGCCATCCCTTTTCCTTGGCGATGGTATAGGCATAAAAGAAATCAAGCAGCAGATATGCGCCCCATTCAAGCGCCAGCAGGCCGCCGAAAAAAAGGCTCCGCGTCAGCAGCGTCAGCGCAAGCAGCACCAGCGTAGAGAGCACAAACGCCAATGGAACAAAGTGGCGCACCCCCATGGAGCCCGGCACAAGCGTCATGGTGATGACGTTCCACCTGCCGTTCATATACCCCATCTTCATGATGCCGCGCAGGGTATCCCGGCAGTAATACAGCACGCGGATGTTGTGGTTCAGATAGATCTTTCCTCCGTTTTTGCGGATGCGGAAATTCAGCTCATTATCCTGGTTGCGGGTCATGCGCTCATCAAATCCGCCGATGCGGTCAAACAGTTCGCGCCTGAAGCAGCCAAAGGGCACCGTATCCACATATCCGTCCTCCTGCGTGAGGCGATAGGTGGCATTGCCCACGCCCAGCGGGGTCTTGAGCATCTCGGCGATGGCCTCGCCCATGAAGCCGCGCCCCCGCGTTTCAAACACGCCGCCCGCATTGTCGCACTCCCGGGTCAGAAGCGTCTCCACCGAAAGGCGCACATAATCCGGCGGGTATTCGGCATGGGCATCCAGCCGCACGATGATCTCGCCGCGGCTCCTAGCGATGCCGATGTTCATCGCATAGGGCACCGTCCGGTTGGGGTTGTCAAGCACCACGATCTGCGGATGCACCTTCTGCATTTCGCAAAGCAGCTCCACCGTGCGGTCCTCCGAACGGCCATCGACAAAAAGAACCTCCATCTGATCCGCGGGATAATCCTGCGAAAAGATGGACTGCACGCACGCGGTGATAAACCGCTCCTCGTTGCGCACGGGCAGGATGACCGAAATGAAAGGCAGATGCATGCTCTTCTCCCAACTTCCTCATCATGATCGTTTCTCACCGTTTGCCGGGGAATGCGTGCCGCCGCGTTCAGCCGGCAGCAGTGAATCGGTTTATTATACCACAAAGGCCGGATAATGGAAAGCGAAAACAGCCATGCGGCGCGGAAATCATTGTAGGACTACATTCCGTACGTCGAAAGCCTGTATCGCTGTATGCGTCATGAAGGGTTAATCAAACCATCCATCGCTAAGAAAAAGGGTCCGGCTAAACCCTACCGGAAGATGACGCACCCCGAAGAAAGAGTTCAATCGATGTGAAAGTTGTTCCCAGGCGCTGCATCTCCGACAAAGAACTTCCTCTTTACCAGTCCCCCGAATTTTGAAAATTGCATCCTGCGCGCTTCTTCCTGCCGTTTCTCCATTTTCCGGCTGGTCGGCACTCCGCGTTCCCGCATACTCTTTTCATTCCGTGTTATCTCTTTGCGGGCAGCTCCCTACGTTTTCTGCGTTCTCCATGCCGTCTTCCTTCTTTCGGTTACTCCGGCTTGTATTGGTTCCGCCCTTCCCGTGAGTTTTTCCCTTACGCTACGATGGCTTCGGCTGACTTCTGCGCGTTCAGCACGATTTTCTTTTATGGTCGTGGTTACGCCTTTCGGCGCGTTCCGTGCAGACCTCCCCGGGTACTACACGTTTCTTTCCCTCCATCTGCCTGCCGCATCTATCACACATGATTCCGTGCAGCTATTAGGCTTCGACTTGATGTGCAGTCTCACCCTCATGGGTAACCTTCTATGCGGTTTCTGTTCGTCAGGACAGAGGTTTGCCCGTGGTTAGTCTGTTCCCACATCCAGCTTCTTTCAGATTCCACCTCGCGGTGATCCCCTTGCCTTCGCCTATTCCTTCCCTCTACCGGCGGATTCAAGTCTTTCACTCTTTAGAAACGTGTGCCGCTGGGCGCACACGGGAAAAAGCAGAGCAGAACCGGATATCTGCTCTGCCTTTTGCACGGAGATCCTCTATTCTCGTTCACATTTCAATCCACGCCGGAAATGGCGACGATTTTATTATACGCAATTTTGCTCTGATAATCAAGCAATTCAAAATCTATATTCGTGAATGAGAAAATCAATATTGACAATCGAGAGCAACCGTGATATGATCAATCTGTCAGGTAGATTCTTCCAATTTAAACGCGTCCCTGGAATATGCACATATGGCCGCACAACAAAGTATTTATCCTTCACCGTTCCTCAGAGAAGCCACAAAGCGGGAGACCTTTCGTCAATTTGCTTGGAAGGACTAACTATTAAAAGTAATCCTCGAGAGGAGAGGTTGTGATGCTTCCTCCGCAGGGCCGACACCTTATTGGGGTAGCCTTGCTCCATGTCAGCCGTCTGATGACATTCAACTAATCAGCAAAATTGTAAGGGCTGTGGCTGCAACTGTTCAGGAGTCATCTTATCGGCAGGAGATGAAAACCATCCATCCACAGCACGTTTACAGTATAGCACAGCCCTTGGAGAGGGGCTCTAATAACTACTACTCTATAATACAAGGAGTGAAATCATTGTCCATTCGCCTCAGGGTCTGGGGGGACTATGCCTTGTTCTCCAGACCAGAAATGAAGGTAGAGCGTGTCTCTTACGATGTCATGACGCCTTCGGCAGCCCGCGGCCTGGTAGAAGCCATTTTCTGGCACCCAGGCATGCAATGGTACATCGAGAGGATTCGCGTCTGTAAACCGATCCGTTACATGAATTTGCGCCGCAATGAGGTCAAGGCCACCCTCAATGCCAACACGGCGCGCACTGTCATGAACCGCGGCAAAGGACAGCTTTACCTGTCCGCCCGGGATGAAATTCAACAGCGTGCTTCGCTGTTGCTGCGCGATGTGGAATATGTCATCGAAGCGCATTTCGAGATGACGGACAAAGCCGCGCCCAGCGATAATCCCGGCAAATTTCAGGACATCATCAAGCGCCGTATCAGCCGCGGGCAATTCTATCATCAGCCTTATTTGGGTTGCCGGGAGTTTCCGGCACAGTTTCGCCCCAGCGAGGAGATCCCGCCCTGTCCACCGGAATTGCTGGGGGAAAAAGATTTGGGTTTCATGCTCTGGGATCTTGACTATACCGATCCGCAGAACATCCAGCCGCTTTTCTTCCGCGCAAAGTTGAACGACGGCGTCCTAAGCGTTCCGGCGCGGGACAGCAGGGAGGTGTATGGATGATTCTGCAAGCCCTGACCGCATACTATGAAAGCCTCGTTCGGACTGGAAAGCTAGAAGCACCTGGCTGGGCTCCGGCAAAAGTTGGTGTCGCACTGGATTTGGGAGAAAATGGTGAGGTAGAACAGGCAATATCACTCATAGGGCCTATTACACGCGGCAAAAAAACCGTGATCGGCCCGCGTGTGATCAACATGCCCGCACAGGCCAAGCGCACCGTCGACATCAGTGCCAATTTCCTGTGTGACAACTCAAGCTATATGCTTGGCTTCGACAAAAAAGGAAAGCCTGCTCGCAGTTTGAAATGTTTTGCTGCCTGTAAGAAACTGCATGAAGAACTGCTCGAGGGGGTCGATTCCCCGGCGGCACGCACGGTCCTAGCCTTCTTTGAATCGTGGGCGCCCGAAACGGCCCAGGAGCATCCCGCACTTGCTGCCTGCATGGACAATCTGCTTGAGGGCGCAAACATCACTTTTCGCTATCACGGCTCCTTTGTGCATGACGACCCGGACATTCGCGCGGCATGGCAACGGCACTACGACGCTGCGGACGGTGGCCCCCAGGCTATCTGCCTGGTCACAGGCGAGCGCTGCGCGCCGGTGGCTGTCCATCCGTCCATCAAGGGTGTTCAAGGCGCGCAATCCAGCGGCGCTGCCCTCGTCTCCTTCAATGCCCCGGCCTTCTGGTCCTACGGCAAAGAACAGAGCCTTAATGCCCCCACCGGAAAGTACGCAGCCTTCGCATATACCTCCGCATTGAATGATCTGATTGCTTCTTCCGACTGCGCCATGCGCCTTTCGGATACGACGGTTCTCTTCTGGGCCAAGGACGCCAGTCCTTCCTACTCGCGCATCTTCCGCTCATGCCTGGGCGACAGCCGTTACAGCATTGACGACTTGCGTTCTTTGACGAAGGCGTTGTGCGCCGGGGAACCTTTCACATTTGAAGAGACAAGACTCAAACCGCAAATGGAGTTTTTCATTCTGGGCATTTCTCCTAATGCAGCGCGTCTATCTGTACGCTTCTTTTTGCGCAACAGCTTCGGTGAAATCATGCGGCGCGTACAGGAGCATTATGAACGCCTTGAGATCGTCCGGCCGTCTCTTGACAAACGCGAGTACCTCACCATGTGGTCGCTGCTTGACGAAACCGTCAACAAAAAAAGCCGCGACAAATTGCCTCCGCCTGTTCTTGCCGGTGAACTTCTGCGCGCCATTGTGTTTGGCACGCGCTATCCAGCCACACTGCTCAACGGCATCACCCTGCGCATCCGCGCTGAGCACGAGGTGACGCGCGGCCGCGCAGCCATCCTCAAAGCTTATTACATCCAAAACACCCATCCCAACGTACCCAAGGAGGTTTTGCACGTGTCTCTCAATCCCGACAGCACCAACATTCCTTACACCCTCGGACGCCTCTTTTCCCTGCTGGAGGCCATTCAGAAGTCCGCAAACCGCGATATTCAATCCACCATCAAAGATCGCTACTTCAACTCCGCTTCCTCCACGCCGAGCACCGTATTCCCGACGCTGGTCAATCTGGCGCAGAAACATCTGAAAAAACTGGATGATGGTCTGCGCGTCTATTACGAAAAACAGCTGAGCGACCTATTTACCAAACTGGGCGAGAACTATCCCACACGGATGAATCTCGCACAGCAGGGTGCATTTCAAATCGGCTACTACCACCAGACCCAGGCCAACTACGGCAATTCCAAAAAGGAGGACTAAACCATGTCTGAAGCCATCAAAAACCGCTACGAGTTTGTCATCCTCTTCGACGTTGAAAACGGGAACCCCAACGGTGACCCTGATGCGGGCAACATGCCGCGCGTCGATCCTGAAACCGGCTTCGGCCTGGTGACAGACGTCTGCCTCAAGCGTAAGATCCGCAATTATATCGAAACCGTCAAAGAGGATGCGCCGGGATATCGCATCTACGTCAAAGACGGCGTTCCACTCAACCGTAGCGACAACGAGGGGTTTGCGCAGGTGGGAATTTCCAGCGCAGCTGCCCAGAAACCTGAAGCGCTCAAGAAAGCGATTAAATCCAAAAAAGATGAAGGTGCCGATGTCGATCGCATCGTCCGCGACTTTATGTGTGCAAACTTCTATGATATCCGCACGTTTGGCGCCGTCATGACCACCATGGTTAAAGGCGCGCTCAACTGCGGCCAGATCCGCGGTCCCGTACAGCTGGGCTTCGCCAAAAGCATTGAATCCGTCATTCCGCAGGAAGTAACGATCACCCGTGTCGCCATCACCACCGAAGCCGATGCCGAAAAAAAAGGAACCGAAATGGGCCGCAAATACATCGTTCCCTACGGCCTTTACCGCTGCGAAGGCTTTGTCTCTGCCAATCTCGCCCGCAAGACCACAGGTTTTACTGAAGAGGATCTGGCGCTGCTCTTTGAAGCAATTCTCAACATGTTCGAGCACGATCACTCCGCCGCGCGGGGCAAGATGGCTGTGCGCGACTTGATCGTCTTCCGCCATGAATCCGAACTGGGCAATGCGCCTGCGTGGAAGCTCTTCGATTCCGTGAAGGTTGCGCGTCGCGATCCCGATAGCACGGCACCTGCCCGCAGCTATTCGGATTATGTCGTTACAGTGGACGAAGCCTCCCTGCCCGCCGGCGTCACCTGCCAGCGGTTGAGCTGATGTACGCAGAAGACGACTTCCTCCAGCTTTCCGGTCTTCAACATTTTGCCTTCTGCCGCCGTCAATGGGCGCTGATCCACATCGAAAACCAATGGAAGGAAAACCTGCGCACCGTGGACGGCGATCTCTTTCACAGGCGGGTACATGATGACACACAGCGCGAGCGCCGCGGCGATACGCTGGTCCTGCGCGGCCTCCCTGTGATGTCCCGCAGGCTGGGCATCAGCGGGCAGTGTGACGTCGTCGAATTCCATGCAGATGCAAACGGCATTGCGCTCCAGGGAGAAGACGGGCTATGGCGCCCCTTCCCCATCGAATACAAGCGTGGTGCACCGAAGCCGCATGATGCCGATGAGCTCCAGCTCTGTGCCCAGGCCCTTTGCTTGGAAGAGATGCTCTGCTGTTCAGTCGAAAAAGGCGCGCTCTTTTATGGAGAAACACGCAGGCGTGTATGCGTCGAATTCACGCCCGAACTGCGCGCGCAAGTCCAATCACTGCTGGAAGAAATGCATCATCTCCATGACCGGGGTTATACGCCACGCGTCAAGCCCACGAAAAGCTGCAACGCCTGCTCCCTCAAGGAGATCTGTCTGCCTGTGTTGCAGCGCAAGCGTTCCGCTGCTGGTTACTTGCGCCGTGCGATGGAGGAAGAACCATGAGGCATCTGCTCAACACACTCTTTGTCACCTCTGAAGATGTCTATCTGTCCCTCGACGGCGAAAACGTCGTCGCCAGCCGAGACAAACAGACGCTTGCACGCTATCCGCTTCATACGCTCTCAGGAATCATCTCTTTCTCCTATTCCGGCGCATCGCCCGCCCTGATGGGTGCCTGTGCTCAGCGGGATATTGCATTGAGCTTTTGCTCTCCCAGGGGACGGTTTCTTGCCAGAACAACGGGCATTTCCAGCGGAAATGTGCTCCTGCGGCGCACGCAATACCGCATTGCCGATGAGCCGGTGCAAAGCTGCCAAATTGCTCGAAACATGATCTTTGCAAAGGTTTACAATGCCCGCTGGAGCATCGAACGCACGCGCAGGGATCATAAAATGCGAATCGATGAACCTGCATTTCAGCTGGCGTCAAGAACGCTGCAATCGTTGTTGCCGCAAATCTTGCAGGTGAACAACCTTGAATCCCTGCGCGGTCTGGAGGGAGTGGGGGCTACAGCGTACTTTGGCGTATTTGACCAGATGATTCTGCGAAGCAAAGAATCCTTCTTCTTTCACGAACGCAACCGCAGGCCTCCTCTTGATAATGTGAACGCTATGCTCTCTTTTGCCTACAGTCTGCTGAGCCACGATTGTGCCTCTGCGCTGGAAAGCGTGGGACTGGATGCCTATGCAGGATTTCTGCACCGGGATCGTCCGGGCCGGATTTCTTTGGCTCTGGATCTGATGGAAGAACTGAGACCTTGTTTCGCTGATCGCTTTGTTCTGACCCTGATCAACAACCGCGTGATGACTCCGGCAGATTTTTCCAAAGCGGGCAACGGTGCTGTTAACCTAACGGATTCAGCCCGGAAGGTGTTTTTGAAAAGCTGGCAGGAACGCAAGCAGGAAGCCATCCTTCATCCATATCTGGAAGAAAAGATTCCCTGGGGATTGGTTCCCTATATTCAGGCTTTGCTCCTGAGCCGGTACCTGAGAGGCGATCTGGACGAGTATCCCCCGTTTTTATGGAAATGAGAGGCATTTATTATGATGGTTTTGATTACGTACGATGTCAACACACAGGATGCATCCGGCCGGGCACGCCTGAGAAAGATCTCCAAACAATGTGTCAACTACGGACAGCGCGTGCAAAATTCCGTATTTGAATGTCTGCTTGATCCGGCACAATGCAAAAAGCTGCAACACGAATTGTTGAGCATCATGGATTGCAATCAGGACAGCCTTCGTTTTTATTACTTGGGCAATCAGTACCGGACAAAAATCGAACATTTTGGCGCCAAGACCAGCTATGAGCCGGAAGGTGCTCTCATCATTTAACCGCATGCGAAGCGGAAATGCTCACGAAATATCCGGGATGTTCGCACCCAAAATTTCCTTAAAACACCGACATCTGTGAGTAAAGAAATGGACTTGTTTCCCAATCTCTGTGCCTTATGGAAAATTCTTATTTATTTTCCATAAAATATAGCTTAGTTTGACTGTATACTTTTGCTGTCCCACCCCTCGCGGGGTGGGTGGATTGAAATATTTTCGATCGCATATGCTGCGTAATCCGTCCCCGGTCCCACCCCTCGCGGGGTGGGTGGATTGAAATAAAAAGGTAATGAAAGGAGAGGGTGAGGAATGAGTCCCACCCCTCGCGCGGTGGGTGGATTGAAATCGTCA
>ENA-ORNG01001999-ORNG01001999.1-human-gut-metagenome-genome-assembly--contig:-NODE-1999-length-13195-cov-5.279833_pt1 | contig 13195 bp, 13 predicted proteins | sample MGYA00242113_ERZ509018 | MGnify/ENA primary metagenome ERZ509018 (study PRJEB26280, sample SAMEA2338711) | human gut metagenome | biome: human gut; feature: human-associated habitat; material: faeces... | reverse complement strand
CATCCGCTGGAGCAGTTGCTGCCGGTACCCATAGTAGTTTTCAAGCACCGTAGCCATTGTTCATCCTCCTATTCTTTTGTCAATTCGTTGATCCGCATGGCCAGCATCGTATGCCGGCGCTTGGTGTCCGCGGTCTGGATGGCCCGCACGACGGCATCCCAGTCGCCCACAATGATGACGCGCTTCTTCGCACGGGTTTCCGCCGTGTAGAACAGCGCCCGGTTGAGCATCTTGCCGTGCATGTCCTGAATGTTGATCAGCACAGCGTCGTACTCACTGCCCTGGGATTTATGGATCGTGGTGGCGTAGGCCAGTTCCAGCTGCCGCAGCGCTTCGATGTCCTCGTAGGCGACAACACGGTCATCGCCGAAATCGACCTCCACCAAAAGGCCATCCTCTCCCTGTGTACTGGTGCAGATATATCCGATATCGCCGTTGCTGGCAAAGTCACGGTTTTTCATCTGCATGACCTTATCACCTACACGCAGGACCCGCTGCCCGACTTCAATCTCCGCCTTCCCGGGGACTGCCGGGTTGACTTCGTCATGGAGGGCCGCATTCAGGCTATAGACCCCCGTTTCCGATTTTTTGCGGAATGGGGTCAAAAGCGCCACATTATCCACGCCGAATCTTGCAACTTCCCTTTTGTAAAGCCGCATGAGATACTGCGCCGATTGCACCTCGTCTGCGGAGGTCCAGAACTGGAAATCGTCGCCAAAGTCCAGCTCCGATACACCGTGCCGGATCCGCTGCGCATTTTCCGCCACAAGGCTGCCTTCGCTCTGGCGGAACACCTTGTCCAGGATCACTGCCGGTAGCCGGCCGCTGGCGAGCAGTTCATTGAGCACCGCGCCCGGTCCGACAGATGGGAGCTGGTCAGCATCCCCAACCAGGATCAGCCGGCAGTTAGGCGGCAAGGCGTTGAACAGGCACCATGTAGTCACCATGTCCATCATGCTCACCTCGTCCACCAGTACCAGGTCAGCCTCCAGCAGCTGCAATTCCCGCAATTTGTGAAGTTCGCCTGCCGTCAGATTCAGCGCCTTATGGATGGTGGAGGCCGGATATCCGGTACTTTGCTCCATGCGCCGCGCCGCGCGTCCTGTGGGGGCGCAGCATACCACATCGGAGTCTGGGAATACCTTCTTGTAGATATTCAGGATCGCCCGCTGAATAGATGTCTTTCCAGTGCCGGGTCCTCCCGATATGATGCAGATGGGCGAAGTCAGCGCGGTTCGGATGGCGTGACGCTGCTCCTGTGCAAAGGTGAAGCCCATCTCAGCCTGCTGCCTGTCGATCTCATCGTCCAGGTCGCCCATGTAGGGCATTTTGTCGCGCTTGAGCATATCACAGATCCCGGCTGCCACTTCCTCCTCTGCCCTCGCCATGATCGGGCGATAGACATAGTCGTTGTAGAGGATCAGACGACCGCTCTGGATCATCTCGAAGGCGCGCTGAGCCACACCCTTCCAGGTCACCTGCGGCGCGTGGAGCAGATTTACCGCCTTTCTCACAAAGGCTTCCTTGTGCATACAAAGATGCCCGTCGTGCTCCGCCAGTTTCAGGGTGTAGAGCAGCCCGGCATCCAGCCGTTCCGGCGCATTTCGCGCTATCCCGTTGGCCTGGGCCAACTGGTCTGCCGTCTCAAAGTCGATCTGGTCGTGCTCAAACACCATGTAGGGAACTGTGTGAGAAGGGCCGGCGCATCCGATCCCAGCTGCTCCCGCAGCTTGATTGCCTGCGGTGCGCTGATATTGAAGGGTGCCAACATGTTGATGAGTTTTCGGGCGCTCCGTGTCTCCATATATGCTGAGCAAAACTTCTCGCACTTCTTCTTGCTGATGCCAGGCACTTCCGCGATACGCGCAGGGTTTTGATCCAACACCTCCAGCGTCTGCGCTCCGAACGTGTTATAAATCCGCTCCGCAAGGACACTCCCGATCCCGGGAATCATTCCCGAGGAGAGATAGGCCACGATGCTGCGCTTGTCAGAGCCGACGATTTCCTCATAGGACTCCATCTCAAACTGGAGCCCATAGCGGGCGTCCTTTTTCCAGTGCCCGGTCATATCGACTTTCACGCTTGCCACCGTGGGCAGGAAGTGCCCCACCACTTTAATGCTGCTCAGGCGATTGCCCTGCGCGTCCAGCACCTTCTCATTCGGTTTGAACAGAGCGATCATGTAGCTGCCGTCCCGCGCCTCCTCCAACCGTTTGGGATAGAGCAGGCGGCTGAAAATGCATTTCATTTATTTGAGCCTCCTTCTTGCTGGCGGGGCTGCTTGTATGAGAAACCTCTCATTCCATACCCCGGCCCAGCACTCCGATTTTGCTTTCCAGTAATACCGCCAGCTTGCTCTTTGAAATAGAGCGTGGGGAACGATTCTGCCGCTCCCCACGCCTGTCCAAAATCACAGAGGCTGAATGGTTACTTTGACTTTCCGGTTCTTGGACGGCTTTCGTGCCTCCTCATAAATGGTTGGATAGTTTTGCTTCAGGTAATCAGAACTGACGCGCCGGGATGTACTCGTCACAAAATCCACCAGCAATTTGTCTGTGGTCGTGGTCAGGATCCCATGCTCGTGCTCTTTCATCAGTTCCGCGATCCGCACGCTGTGTGCCTCAATAGCCTCCTCGTTCTTTTTGATAGCGCCCTTGAGTTGCGCGTTTTCCTCCTGCAGCGCGGCGATTTTCCGAAGCTGCGGCTCATATTTCATGGGGAACTCAATGGTGGGCAGTCCCTTTTTACCGGCGCCGTAAATCCGCGCCAGGGCGTCCATTGCCAGCTGCGGCTGAACATCCTCCATGGTAGGAGGCTTATCATGCCGCAAGCTCCAGATCCATCGGTCCAGCTTCTCAAAAATAATGTCCTCCTTGGCCTGAACCCGTTCAATGTGAGGCGTGGCCAAGTCGTTCTCCGGATTGTTGCCCCAAAGCGCCGAGAAAGCTCCGTGTTTTTCGTCCAGGACCGCAAGATAATAGCGCAGCTGGAGCTCGTAGTAGATGGGGATGGCTCCGTCAGCCCAATCTGCCGCTTTGTGGTAGGTCAGAGATTTGCACTCCAGGACGCCGCCCTCACCATCTTCTTTCCGCTTGTAGCGCCGGTCAATATTGGCAAGCGCGTACTCCAGAGTGGCGTGCTGATAGAGATAGTTGTCATCCGTGACGGTGTTTCCCGTCCTCTGGGCGTAGAAGTGAGCGGCAATCGGCTCCAGCATATGTCCCATGGCCAACTGGTCGGGGTTCGGAGGCGATTTCGGCTTCATGAGCCCCTTTTTCACCATCCAAAGTTCCAGGGGCGTCGTCCACGGGGAAAGGCCGAAAATCGTTGCGACATCACTGCCGCCAACGGTATATTCAATATTGCCCTTCGGACCGTGTTCCCGGCATTTGAGCCACATCTCATTGGTCATCCCCGTACAATCGCAGAGGATATTGGGCGCGGCCATTACCACTTCACCTCTTTGGCGTAGTCGTAGTCCCGCCAGTTGATGGTGAGCGCCCGGGCCATGTTCTCCTGCAGCGCCAGCAGCTTACTCTCCGGCACCCCCTGCGTCTTCAGGGTGAAGGGGATCTCCTGCATGGCTACGAACACGTCATGGGCGGTATCCTCAATCTTCATGCACGATAAAATGGTTTCCAGCGCATCTACTTCTTCGAGAAGAATATCGTCTTTGGCCTTTGCAGCCATTTTTTCTACACCTATACCGGGGCTTGCTACAGAATTGAGATATTCTTCAATGATTTTTCGATTCTTCTCTGTATCCACATATAACCCATTCGGAATCGGAGGAAAGCCGAAAATGAGCTTCACTCCATCTCGTTCCGCAAACTTTGTCGCCATGCTTTCATCCGCAAACTCTGTGCCAACCAGCCCTCGAAATACTGACACATATTCTGCTCCCGGGATCGTTGACTGCCCATCGTAGGATGCTCCAACCGTGTACCCTAAAGTAAGCGGACGCAATGCCAGGAGTTTTCCATGAAAATCCCTGAATGCAGAAGCAATGCTTTCATCATCGGATTTCCCATGGTCCTGATACATTCCAATCCTCTCTATGATATGATCGAGCAGTTCCTCCGACTCCATGAAATCAATGTTCCCCATCTTATAGTCGTTAATCATTTTCTTCCGGACCAGGGAAAAGTACTTGTTTTTTAACTCATAAAAGTCCATAATTTCTTATCTCCTCAATAGTATTGAACATTAGATCAGCCGCCACACTCCCCGCCCCATGTGCTCAAAAGTCTCGGGATTGATTTGCAGGGTCTGCCGCACCTTCTCCTTCCACCACTGTTGGCTCTGGGCCCGTTTGTGGGGTTCCACTTGCCGGTAAATCTCCTCCAGGGAAGCAGACCCCCGGCAGGTTTCCAGCACGCTGGCAACAATGTCCCTCCATGTGGGGCCCGGCATATCCCGGATGTCGCTCTGAACCCGGTATGTCATCAGCAGAGGAACCGCCAGCGGCGCGTCTTTCCTCACCAACAGAACATACTCATGGACAATGGGGATGAACTTGCCGCTGTAAACTCGCTGATCGGACATACAATTATGCTGGGCTTTGATAATGACATTCTCCAGCACACCGGGCTTCGTCAGCTCAAAAAGCATGCTGAAAAGTCTCCCTTTCTTCTTGATGTCACCTACAAGGACGGCCATCCGCCCCCCCTGCTCCAAGGCGCAAAACTGCTTCATCATGCAGTAATTCATAGCCTGAACAAAGCTCTCCCAGGTGGCGATGCGGGAGAGATCAAACTGGCGCGGATCGTAGCCATAGCGCCGTTGTACTTCACTGGCCCGATACATCACATCCGAATACTTGATGATATCCCAGTATGGCGGATGCCAGAAAATGAACTCAGGGCGCTCCTTAATGTCGGTGTGCAGCAGGTCAAACCCACTGTGCAGATCGTAGGTATGGCTGACGATCCCCATGGTGCGTGCGGCATCGGCGGTAGTGTTGCTGCCGCACATATAGTCACAGACCTCATGCGGCCGGAAATGGGCGATCAGATCTTCGATCAGTTTGGGGGAGCAGTTGCCGCGGTAGCGATTGTTTCCGCCCTGTCCCCGCTCCGGATAGGATACGACGCTGGTCAAAGCCTTATTTTGCTTCATCATTTGTTGAGTTCCTCCCATCATAACGCAAAAATGGGGACCACAGGCATGTGCCTGTGGTCCCCAAAACCATTGTGAATTGCTTCCAGTCTACGCCAGGATCTGCCTGATCCGCTCCCGCACGATACCGCTCAGGGCGTCCAGCCGCATCTGCTCCGCCTGGATCTTCGGGTGCTGCCGGAAGGTAAAATCCCGCATCCGCTCCAGGTCTGCCCGGATCTCGTCCGTCAGCAGTCCCCGGGCGGTCAGGATGAAGTCCCTGCCGATCCGCGGGCGGCACCGGGCGATATACCAGTCGGGCGCTGCCAGCTGGTCGTTGTCCAGCTCCGGCAGCAAGCTCTTGTTGTTGTCAAATACCGGCGCCATCTGAAGAACTTCCATGGTGGCGGTGTCGAACAGGACGCCGAAATTCCCATAATGCCGGTCCGGATTTAGGATAATCGCGTCCAGTATGCACATACGCCGGAAAGCGTCCTCGCTCCCGATCCCGCGAAAATATTGCAGGAGGTCGGGGATCGTATGCTCAGCGCCGTGGAACACCGCGCTTGCCTTGGCCAGCCCTACCGGTTCACTTGTGAACAACGGGCACTTGGAGATCAGTTTCCCATGGTAGTAATCCAGATCATACAAAACCGCCTGCCGGCAGATGCCTTCCGCCAGCTGCGACGCCAGGAACTCGGACAGAGGCTCGATCTCCAGGAAAGCGCTGCCGCTCTTATAGAGCTTGATTCCGCTCTCCTCCCGGATCCAGCACTTGGCGTAGTAACCGTCTGTCCCGAACTCAGGGGAGGTAGAGGAAAAATCCGTCTCACTGACGGTGCCGTCAAAGGCGGCCTCGCTGATCACTTCGCTGAAGGGATTGGTGTAGAGGGATACATCCCGCCACTGCAGAACCTCCCCCTGCCGCTTCACCCAGAAGGTGTCGTTCAGGGACAGGGCGCGGGTCACCTGCAGGAAACCCTCCAGATCATCACAGCCATACTGCTCCAGAAGCTGACGGATGTGCTCCCGATGCTTGGGGGCCTTCCGATGCTCCAGGAATGCAGCCAGACCGCGATAGCCGATGGGGCGGTAGTCCACATGCCAGGTGCCTTCAAAGAACTCCGGCTCGTCAAACTCATTCCTGCGGCAGGTGAAATCCAATACTGGGATATCCTGATTCATCAGGACATATTCCGTCGCCGCCATGCCTGCTGACCCCCCTTCCCGCCGAATGATATTATTATACACAGCTTTCGCATGATCCGCAACATCCTCGTACCGTTTCAAGGGCAGTTTACCATGCCTGCTGATTTTAGATTTAACCACAGAAAGGGCCGTCAGCCGCCGTTCTCCACTTCCTGGTAGTCAACATCCACCACCTCGTCCGTAAGTATCCCGACATATCGCCCGAACATGGCAGCGAGATGTTCTTCCGTCAGCTCCCAATCTGCCTGCGTCAGCGCCCAGGGGTACCGCGGCTGGTAAATCAGGTAGGTCCTGCTGTCACAATCGTCACAGGCAGTCAGGCACAGGCCCTCCGCCTCTTCAATCACTTTCTGCAAAATGGTTGCAAGGCCAAGCATAAAGTCCTGGTCGAACTCCATGTAGTCATCCCATTCTGGCTTACTGACGGAACATTCCTCCAGCCAGTCGTGGATCTCCCGGTCCAGGTTGGGCGCCAATTTCAGCATGGACTCCAGGCGCGTAACATCCCGCGTCTTGATATCATCCACGCAGATTCCGTACCCGTAATTGTGCCAAGTCGTGTAACTCAAGATTTTTCAGCCTCCTCTTCCTTCTGTCGCTTTTGAAGTGCTCTGATCCGCAGATCACGGTTTGAGAGAAACCGCTCGCCGTTTTCCCAGAGGTATTCCGACGCGAAATACGTCAGAGCGCCGCCCAGGGCGCCCAGTGTCTGCATGGCGCTCAGAGATGTCTCCAAGGTCTTATAAGTGCCAAGGTGCCAGCGTTTCTTCTCGCACTCCGGCTGAATCCTGCCTTCCGCGTAGCAATCAAGATAGATTCCCTCACTACCGCCAAACTGAACCTCAGTTACCACATCAAAGTCATCGCAGGTGATCTCTTTGGGGCTATCGTAGGTATCAGGGCTAAAGTAGTCCAGAATTGCCTCGGCGGATTGAAACTGCCCATTATCCACAACCTTTTGATGGATACCCTTCATCAGCATTTCTCTGGTATCGCGCTTGACCTTGATTTTTAGGCCGGGGTCATCCCGCAGATACGCTTTGCAGTTTTCAGCTGTGGTGTAGCCGGCAAAACTATTCCGCACCTGATGTGATGTATGTCCACAACAGAGAGTGGGATCATCTACCGGCCCGATTATGGCGCGCCAAGCGCACCCCCAGCAGTTTCGTTCATCGCATTTCATATGGATCCTCCTAAGCAATATGTCGGTTTTGATAAAGAGAGGGGCGGATCGAATCCAACCCCCCTCTTGCAGTTCGGCTTTACGCCGTCAGATAATGAAGGTTCCGCTCTGCGGCTCTGGACAACGAAAGATAGTCCGGCACCAGTTTCTTAATCTCCGCCACCGTTTCCTCCTCGTAATAATCAATGTAGTCCAGGGAGAGCGCCTCCGCGGGCACGATGGTCGCATGGCGTTCATAGTCATAGACGCACATCTGCGGATCAAACTCGACGATTAACAGGTCGCGGCCATGCTCATCTTGCAGGCAGACACGCTCAGGCCTGTCATCGCCGAACAGATCCAACTGGCAGCGCTTGGCTGTCATCGTTCTGCCGCCATGGAAGTGCAGTGTGACGTTGTAGCACTCCTCGTGGAGATTGATGATGTTGAGATCCTGAATCGCTTTCTCGAAGGGGAGTCCCAGGTTCAACTCAAACGCAATCGCCCTCAGGCAGTCATAGTTCAGCGCCACCTTTTTGGAAAACAGGATAACCTTTCTAATCTCACCGATATAGGCTGGTCTGAGCTTATCGGTGAGATACGCCTGGATCTCCTCCGGGGAAGGATAGTCAAACCGGAAGTGGTAGTGGAACCGTCCCGGACGATTCACAAGGTAGTCGTTGAGCTTATACAGGCTGTTGCAGGTGATGATGAAAAGCTTTTTCCCTTGAGCGGTCCCATCGAACATGCTCAGCAGCGCTGACTGTGGATCCGCCTCATTGGCGCCAGGGCAGACGCTGCCGAAGGTCTTGTCAAATTCATCGAACAGAAAGACCACTTCCTGCTCAATCGACTCGATGTAGGCAGCAATGCCGGGGATGTACTGGTCAATGATGATGACGGGATAGCCGGCATCCTGCGCCTTAGCGGACAAAAGCCGGGCAAACAGGGACTTCCCGATCCCTTTGGAGCCGCTGAGGATGACGCCCAGACTCCGCTCAAACATCGTGAATGCCTTGAGAACCTTGTCAGCCTTTTCCGGGTGAATCCCATACACCTTTTCCGTAACGGCAAGCCTGGAGCGTGCCTCCAGGTAGAAACCGCTCATCTTGTCAAAACGGACGGTGTAAGTATTAACCGGGAGCTTGTCATAGGCCTTGAGAGAGTCCTCGTGGATCTCATACCGCTTTCCAATGCTGATAGCTTTCATGTAGAATGTTCTCCTTTAGTAATCCATTTTGCCACCCAACCGTGGCTGTTACTTGTAGTAGTTGTCTATTTTGGTGTAGGAGGGCAAATTGCCGCATGCAGGCCGGCCACAAGCGCACTTATGCCGGCCTGCATGTAGTTCCCTACACCGCAATCTGAATATCCTTCTCCCTGCCCCACTGCACCAGGAACCTGCGCTCCTGGTCCGTGATCGGCCGCCGATTGAATCCCTGCGCCTGGCAGATCTGTTTTCCGCTCAGCTGCAGCGTTACCAAAGACCGATCCGGAGCGCCCCGGCGCCGCAGGAACAGGATATGACAATCCCCTCCTGCCACACGGTCAATATACTGGCCGACACAGTGACTCAGGTTGATCCTCTCCTCCGCCAGTTCCTCCGGCTTAGTGGGGACCACAATGCAGTACCCGCTTCCGGAGTAGGCCAGGTCCTTGATAGACTCATTCTGCTGCTCAAAGTCCTCGCACTTGGCAAGCAGCCGGGCCTGATTGACCTTGAGCGCCATAATGTCATGCTCAGTCTTGAAATGCGTAGGGTACTTCTCTTTGACCTTTCCGTAGAATTTCTGCTGCATCTCCAGGTAATCCAGGTATTCTACGAAGAAACTTTTGGTCACGCTGGCATATCCCTGGGCATACAGGTCAAACAGAATGTAGTCGATGAACCGGCGCAGATTGATGCGGTAGGGCGATGCCATGACGTTGAGAAACCAGCCCGGGTCGTGCGAAACCTGACGTTCATAGTAGGAATAACCATTTTGGTTAAAATCCACCTCCATGATCCCGGACTGGACGAGCTTTTCGGCAAAGAACATGGCCTCATTGGCTCCGTACTGCTCCTCGATCCAGAAGATGACCGGAATGCTCGCCTGGTATTTCTTTCGATCCGCCATACTGGGAAACATATTGTAAAGTCTGATAAAGAGCTTGCTGTTCTGCTTCCAGTACCGAGTGTACCAGGTGGGATCAAAGGTATTGACCAGGACGTTATGCCGGCACATGTCCGTCAGGGTTTCGTCGGTGATGACCTGCATAATCAGGCCGACGGACTCACGGTAGAGATTGCTCAGCCAGTGTACCTCATGCAGGGCGACCATCCCGTCCTTCAGTTCCCGGAGGAACGTGTTCAGGCTCTGCTCCTTCAGTTCTTCGATGTGCCCGGTCTTGCAGTCCTTGATGTAGTAGAGGCCCTTGCTCACCAGGATCACCAGCTCCCGGTCCGTGGTTGCCGTCCGCCGCTTAATGATAAAGTCCGTGTTGTTCTCCAGCACGACCTCATACTGGGCAGAACCTTTCACGGCTGCACTTTGCATGTCGATGATGTAGTCCTTCAGCGACACAGTTTTCGACACATTTTCGCTCGCCATACGAGCACCCTCCATTCTAAAATAGTTTTTGATGCGAAATTCATCGTTACAGGCGCGGCCCGGGCTGAGAAACAGCCCAGGCCGCATTTCTTGATGCGTGATTTACTCGCCCTCATCAGGATGCGCACTTTCTCCGCCATCCTGCCAAATACCGGCAGCGACTCCATGCTCACGGAGCCGCCGGCCGCTCAAGGCGAGCAGAACGCTGTCCGGGTCATGCGCTTCAAAGGCTTTGAGAAGGTCGCGCGCCCTATCCTCATACGGGCGGTCATCATAGATCACCTGCCGGCGGATCTCCTCGATCAAGCGCTCCAGATTCTGCTTGCTCTCCTCGAACTGAGGCCTCGGTTCATCATAGCAGATGCGGCCGCTCCGCTCAGTCCATTCCCCGCCGGCAAAAACATGGCACCATAAATCACCTTCTTCACCGCGGTAGGAAATAAAGCCTTCTGCTGTAAAGGGAACCAGCGTATTCAGCAGTTCCAGGATCATGTCCTCATAGTAGTTGTTGTAATATGACAGCTCAATAGACAAGGCCACATCATTCGGATTTCGCTCCACCTCAGTGAACCCCGCCTCTTTGAAAACAACCGTAAGCCACCAGAAGGGGTCGTTGTACTTTAACATCGCCTGAGTGAGTTCCTGATACTCCCTCTCAATTTGGTAAGCCATATCATCTCCGCACTGTGCCAAGTCAGCCGTACGGAGTCTGTCATACCGGTTCATCAGCGCTTCCTGGAGATTTTTCTGTTCCTCGGCGGACATGGCATTCAGAGTAATGGAGCCGGAGCCGATAGCTGTGTAGCTCATGTGGATATTCCCCCATTTTTACAGCCCAAACCGGGCCGTTCTGTATGTGCTGAGATAGAAGTCGCGCAGTTTTTCCAGCGCGGCGTCAAAACTGTTCTTCTCAGATCTCCGTGCGGGTTTCATCCCATCCAGATAATCGAGCACCGCACGGCGCTCCTGAGGCTCCAGTCTGGCCAAGGCCTGCCGCAGACGCCTCTCCCGGATCAGGTCGTCGTCGCTGCCCGTTTCGGCAACAGCGGGATACCCATAGTCCTCAGACAGTTCCAGGGACAGGACGCCAGGCGCAAAGCCCTCACAGGCCATAATGCCGTGGGGCTTGTTGCGCCGCTTGATGGTCAGGACTGCATACTGAAGTTTCGCCCAGATGTGAACGGTAATCGAATCGCAGCGCCGGTCATCGTAGGTGTCGATGGCCTGGAGCGCGGCAATGGCCAGTTCCTGGTAGACGTCGTCCAGTTCCAGATGCAGGGCATACAGCAAAAGCCGGTGGCGGCGCAGCGTGCGGTTGATCAGATCAATATTTTCCATGAAGATATGGTTTCTTGTCATAGTATCCATGTGGGATCTCCTTTCCTTGACGGGCGGCATGATGCGGCCGGCCCGTTCTTCATTTTTTTGAAAATCTGTTTGGCGGAGGATTTGTTTGCCAGGCTTATGCGCTCAGGCTGGCACACGGTCAGCGACCAGGGGAATGTCGAACAGGAGCCAAAACAGCTCCTCCGACAGCGCCTCAGCGGGCATCCCCTTGTAGTACCACAACAGCCGGGGGTCCTGCCCGTCCAGCGTAATGATGACCGGTACTTTTCCGCACGGCTGATACGCCAGCGGCGCCACTTCGACCGCAATTCCAGCCGGATGAAACACCGTCTCCAGCACCGCCTGCACATACCGCGCGATACCTGCGGGCTCCTCACCCGCCTCCACGGGGCAGCAGACGACAGACACGGTCAGGGAAACGCCAAGAGAACTATCCATCGAGTTTTTTACCATGATCAGATACTCCTTCCGTAAACGGACAGGGGAAAGCCGCTTGTGCGGCCCTCCCCTGCTGTCAATTAGTAGCGAATAAAACGCTTGATGATGCCGGCCAGTTTGACCGGCAATTTTGTAAGATCGGTGATGTCCAGAAAGGCGTCACCATAAATGCGCTCAATGTTCTCCTTATCGGAGCCGATGGCCGCAGCGATAAACAGGACCCCCTTGCGCTGGTACTCATGCTTGATCCCGCGCAGGTCCTCCTCCGCCGCGGTGCCGCCGTAGCCGGCGTCTGCAGGCTGTCCGTCGGACACCAGCATCAACAGCTTGATGTCCTCCGGTCGGTGTACCAGCCGCTCCGCCACAAAGCGGAGCGCGGCACCGTCCCGGTTACTGCCCCGGGCAGAAATGTCCATCATCCGATAACGGTCATCCCGGTCAATGGCGTCAAACTCCGCGTAGGAATAGAGATCGACGCCTCTGGACGTGGAGTGGCCATACACGGTAATAGGGATCCCGAGCGTCTGGCAGAAATCATAGAGGATGATTGCCGTCGCCCTTGCGTAGGTAGCCCGGTCGTTCCAGGACATACTTCCCGACTCGTCCAACAGGAGTCCCACACAGAGCGCGGGCATCTCATTGGGCAGCGCATTTTTGTAGAACACCCGGGAGTCCGTCCGAAACAGCGCGTGGGCGTCCAAACGTCTGCCCATCAGCAGGCTCGTCTGCTTGCCGCCCCGACGGCTGTCCTGCATCTGCTGGAGAACTGACTTTTGCAGCTGCTTGGAGATGTGGAGAAGATTGCCGGCGATGGACTGGTACTCCTCCTTCAGTTCCTCACTGACGGAAGCAATCCGATGAACCGTCTTGCTGACGCCGTCATGGATGTCCCCATAAGAGATGCTCTGGGCCAGTTCTGTCAGCTCCTCTGTCCGCTGGCGCTCCAACTCCGTGGTCACGCTGTTCTCTGCGATCCGGTTCAGCAGCCGTTCAACGTCGGCGGCGGCCCCGGTGTAGCCAGCACCTTCGTAGCTGTCGTCATGTTCCGTGCTGCCGCCCTCCGGTGCGGAAACCTCACTGGTATCATGCAGCGGAATACGACCACCCTCCTGATCCGACACCTTCTGATGCTGCTGGGGTGAACCAGGGGCACCCGGCATCATTTCCAAGCCGCCGTCGCCATTCTGGCTGGATTCAGGGTCGGAAGCGTCCGCTGAAGGGCCTTCTTCGCCTTCTTCACCAGATTCTTCACCGTCCTCCCCGCCAGAGGGCTTTGCTTCGGCCTTTTCCGGGTCCTGCTCCTCACTCCCGCCGTCCGCACTGCCCGCGGCCAAAGCCGCAGTTGCGGCTC
>ENA-ORNG01001997-ORNG01001997.1-human-gut-metagenome-genome-assembly--contig:-NODE-1997-length-13199-cov-3.919355_pt1 | contig 13199 bp, 10 predicted proteins | sample MGYA00242113_ERZ509018 | MGnify/ENA primary metagenome ERZ509018 (study PRJEB26280, sample SAMEA2338711) | human gut metagenome | biome: human gut; feature: human-associated habitat; material: faeces... | reverse complement strand
TAGCCACATTCCTTTGCTGGCAGATGTTCTGCTGCTAGATGTCAAGCTTTTCTGATGTTACAGATGGAAATTCATGCAAGTTATTGTGCTGGTTATTTGCAGAACGATGGACTGGTATATTAATCTGTGCAATTATTCTGAATAGTTACCTGAAAAATAAAAGATGCGGTCATACGACCGCATTTTTTATTTATGGACATGAGTAACTATTCAGATCCACACATATATGAGCAAAATCAGCTGCGCAGCAATGGCTGTATTATTCCATAGAATCCGGAATACCATCATGATCCAAATCTGCCATGTCTGCTCCGTGTGCACCGATATCCACAGTGTTTAAGGTGCGTCTTTTAAGTCTTGCGGCTTCAGACTGCTTTAGCAGATAGTTCTTTATCTCGCGTGAGTGCTTTACGTGAACGAGCTTAAGCTCAGGGTTTGTAACGTCGCCTGTGTAGCAGACTATGGTGCCGAGCTTAAAAATGCGCTCCATCAGTGATGTGGTAAGCTTTACATCAGCTACCTTATACATGTAGCAGTCATCCTCTGTGGTGCTTAAGAGTCCGGACTCTACAGTGATAAAGGACGGTGTGACGGTATATTTTGTGAAAGTCCACGGCAGACCGAGAAACAGCAGTCTCTTTCTCTCTTTAAAGATTACAGCATCGTCATCATCGATTGCGCCGGCGGTGGTGTTTTTGATTTGTGATTCATTTACAGACATATTATTCTCCTTTTTGATGTTGAAATTGTCGTAATTGTATGAAAACTTCAATACAATTGCTAAACGTTCAGAACAGTTATATTCTGTCATATATTCTACAACAAAAAAGTGTAAAAGCCAACTTGAATATTGCGCTAAGTTATTATATGATAGAAATAATGTAATAAAAATTGTTACGCGAAAAAGAATGGAGGCAAATTATGCGTCACTTAATGAGTCCGTTGGATTTTTCTGTAGAAGAGTTGGACAAGCTTCTGGATCTTGCAAATGATATAGAGGCTCATCCTGAGAAATATGCACACAAGTGCGATGGAAAGAAGCTTGCAACCTGTTTTTATGAGCCAAGCACGAGAACCAGGCTTAGCTTTGAGGCTGCCATGCTTAATTTGGGAGGCTCGGTGTTAGGTTTCCACAGTGCTGATTCGTCATCTGCGTCAAAGGGCGAGAGCGTTTCAGATACTATCAGGGTTATTTCCTGCTATGCGGATATCTGTGCCATGCGTCATCCTAAGGAGGGTGCACCGCTTGTGGCTTCAGAGAAATCGCGTATCCCTGTAATCAATGCAGGCGATGGAGGTCATCAGCATCCTACCCAGACACTTGCTGATCTCCTTACAATCCGTTCCATCAAGGGCAGATTGAATAATATCACAATCGGCTTTTGCGGAGATTTAAAGTTTGGACGTACAGTGCATTCACTGATCAATGCACTTATCAGATATGACAATGTGAGGATTGTGCTTATCTCGCCTGAGGAGCTTAAGGTGCCTGACTATGTGCGCGATGATGTGCTTCGTGCCAACAATATCGAGTTCAAGGAGGTAGAAAAGCTCGAGGATGCCATGGGAGAGCTTGATGTGCTCTACATGACACGTGTCCAGAAGGAGCGTTTCTTCAATGAGGAGGACTATGTGCGTCTGAAGGATTTCTACATTCTGACAAAGGAGAAGATGGAGCTTGCAAAGGATGATATGATTGTACTTCATCCGCTCCCACGTGTGAATGAGATTTCTGTTGATGTGGATGATGACCCGAGAGCATGCTATTTCAGGCAGGCACAGTATGCGGTTTACGTGCGTATGGCGCTTATTCTGACATTGCTTGGATTGGCTGAGGACTAAAGGAGGATAATATGCTGAATATAAGTGGAATACATGAGGGCTTTGTGCTCGATCATATCAAGGCAGGTATGAGTCTTCAGATTTACAGGGATTTAAAGCTTGACAAGCTCGACTGCACAGTTGCAATCATAAAGAATGCAAAGAGCAGCAAGATGGGCAAGAAGGATATTATCAAGGTAGAGTGTCCGATAGAGTCATTAGACCTCGATATCCTTGGATTTATCGACCACAATATCACTGTAAATGTGATAAAGGGTGACAAGATTGTGGACAAGATGGAACTTAAGCTGCCTCATCAGGTGAAAAATGTCATCAAGTGCAAAAACCCAAGATGCATCACTTCAATTGAGCAGGAGCTTGACCAGATTTTCGTGCTTTCCGATGAGAAAAACGAAATCTACCGTTGCAAGTACTGCGAGGAGAAATACGAAGGAGTTAAATAGTATCAGTTATGTATGCCAACGTGATTGTGGATATATCCCACGAAAAACTGGATAAGACATTTCAGTACAGCATCCCGGATGAGATTTTATGCGACATCCGTCCGGGTGTGTGCGTGGATATTCCATTTGGCAGCCGCACTATCACAGGCTATGTGATTGAGGTCACGGATAAGCCTGAGTACGACCCGGCAAGGACAAAGCCTCTTATCGGGATAAAGGCAGACTCTGTGGCTGTGGAGGCAAAGCTCATCGCACTTGCGGCATGGATACGGCGCAATTACGGCTCTACCATGAATCAGGCGCTTAAGACTGTTATACCTGTAAAGAAGCAGGCTAAGGAGCAGGTGAGCCGCAGTATTGCACTGAAAATAGACAAGGTAAAGGCCAGGGCGCAGCTTGCGCTTTGCGAGGCAAAAAAACAAAAGGCAAAGGCCAGGCTGTTTCGTGCGCTGATTGATGCTAATGATGGGGCGCGCCTTGAGTATTCCTTTGTGACAGGCAAGCTGTCGGTGTCGGCTGCCGCTGTAAGAGCGCTTGAGCAGAGCGGCTTTATCGAGGTCATCACACAGAGCGGCTACAGAAATCCTGTGGAGCATATGAGTGTGGACACCTATGATAAGGTGCTGAATGCCGCGCAGCAGAGTGTGGTTGATGCGATAGAAGGTGACATTGCCGCCGGTCTTAGAAATACTTATCTGATTAAGGGCGTTACCGGAAGTGGCAAGACAGAGGTGTACATGGAGCTTATAGCACACTGTATACAGTCCGGGCGTCAGGCGATTGTGCTGATTCCCGAGATTGCCCTTACTTACCAGACCGTGATGCGTTTTTTTGCAAGATTTGGGAACAGGGTTTCGATAATCAATTCAAGACTTTCAAATGGTGAGCGTTATGACCAGTTTGAGAGAGCTAAGAATGGTGATATTGACATCATGATTGGCCCGCGGTCGGCGCTGTTCACACCTTTTTCAAATTTAGGACTTATCATAATAGATGAAGAGCACGAGAATTCATACAAGAGCGAGTCGGTGCCGCGCTATCATGCCAGGGAGGTGGCGATAGAGTACGCGCGCATGTCCGATGCTATTGTGGTACTTGGCTCTGCAACACCGTCGGTGGATAGCTTTTACAAGGCAAAGACAGGCGTTTACAGGCTTTTGGAGCTGGATAAGCGTGTGGACGACAGACCTCTTCCAAAGTGTGAGGTTGTCGATTTGAGGCAGGAGCTTCGTGAGGGAAACCGCTCGATTCTTTCCACCAGGCTTCAGGAGCTCATGGAGGAGAGGCTTCTAAATGGCCAGCAGACCATTCTTTTTTTAAATAGAAGGGGCAAATCGGCATTTATGTCGTGCAGAGCGTGCGGTTTTGTGGTAAAATGTCCTCATTGCGATGTATCACTCAGTGAGCATAGCGGCGGAGTGATGGTCTGTCACTACTGCGGCTACAGACAGCCGGTACCTAAGGTGTGTCCGAGCTGTGGCTCGAAGTACATTAGCGGCTTTAAGGCCGGCACACAGAAGATAGAAGCGATGGTGGCAAGGCGTTTTCCACAGGCGCGTATACTGCGCATGGATTATGACACCACGAGGGCGAAGGATGCGTATGAGAAGATTCTGCAGGCATTTTCCAATCATGAGGCCGATATACTTATCGGTACGCAGATGATTGTAAAGGGGCATGATTTTTCAAATGTCACGCTGGTTGGTGTGCTGGCGGCGGATATGTCACTGCATGTGAATGATTTTCATGCGGCGGAGCGCACCTTTGCTCTGCTGACCCAGGCGGCAGGGCGCGCCGGCAGAGGAAAGCTGCCCGGCAATGTTGTTATCCAGACCTACGACCCTGACCACTATGCCATCCGGACTGCCAAAGAGCAGGATTATGAGGCTTTTTACGATAAGGAGATAGAGTACAGGAGGCTTATGCATTATCCGCCTGTATGGAATATGCTTTTAGTCCATGTCACATCACCTGATGAGAGTGAGTGTAGCAGCATGGCACAGCGAGTGTACGATATAGCGTCGCAAATGATATCGCATACAGATGAAAATCAGAGCCCGGATGATAGGCATCAGATTCAGCTCATCGGTCCTGCGGATGCGACCATCGCCAAGGTAAATGACATATACCGCAAGGTGATTTACATGAAGACATCTGACTATGTGGCGCTCATTTCCATAAAGGATGGAATAGAGCAGGCTGTGAAAGCTGATACGGCAATGAAAAATGCTAATATCTCATTTGATTTCAATCCGATGAGTGGATTTTGATAGATATAGAAGGAGGCAATTATGGCACTTAGAACTATTAGAGTGGAGGGAGACCCTGTACTTGGCAAGGTCTGCAGAGAGGTTACGGAGGTGACTCCAAAGATAGTAACACTTATTGATGATATGCTTGAGACTATGTATGAGGCTAATGGTGTAGGACTTGCCGCACCACAGGTTGGCATATTAAAGAGGATCGTTGTTATCGATGTGGGCGAGGGTCCGATCGTGATGATTAATCCTGAAATTATCGAGTCTGACGGAGAGCAGACCGGCGATGAGGGCTGTCTTTCAGTACCGGGAAAGGCCGGACAGGTGACCCGCCCGAATTATGTAAAGGCTCGCTTCATGGGCGAGGATATGAATGAGTATGAGATAGAGGGAGAAGAGCTTTTGGCCAGATGTATCTGCCACGAGCTTGACCATCTCGACGGACATCTCTATGTGGAGAAGGTTGAGGGCGCACTTCACGATGTGACATATGAGGATACACAGGAGTAATCATTAGGATGACATTTGTTATCTGAGCTTGGAAAATATCTGGGAGGCAGTAAGATGAGAGTAATTTTCATGGGAACACCGGACTTTTCGGTGGGAACACTTGAGGCAATTATAGAGGCAGGACACGAGGTGGCACTGGTTGTCACACAGCCCGACAAACCAAAGGGCCGCGGCAAGACAATGCAGTATACACCGGTCAAGGAGTGTGCGCTTTCGCACGGTATTGAGGTATTCCAGCCGGTTAAAATAAGAGAGACTGCTAATATAGAGTATCTCAGAAAGTTTAATGCAGATATAATAATTGTGGTTGCTTTTGGACAGATTCTGTCAAAGAGTATTCTTGATATGCCTCGATACGGCTGTATCAATGTGCATGCTTCACTTCTGCCAAAGTACAGAGGTGCGGCTCCTATCCAGTGGGCTGTGATTAACGGTGACGAGTTTACAGGTGTCACTACCATGAGGATGGATGAGGGCGTCGATACCGGCGATATGATTGCAAAGAGTACAGTCAGACTCGCACCTGATGAGACCGGCGGCAGCCTGTTTGATAAGCTCTCAGCAGAGGGAGCAAGGCTGTGTGTGGAGACCATGAAGATGATAGAGGATGGCACTGCAGAGTATACTCCTCAAAACAGCGAGGAGGCTACACATACATCAATGATCAGTAAGGAGCTTGGCTTTATCGACTGGACAAAGCCGGCTGTTGAGATTGAGAGGCTTATAAGGGGGCTTAATCCATGGCCGAGCGCATACACCCACTTAAACGGTAAGACATTTAAGGTGTGGAGTGCAAAGGTGATTGACGGCAGCGATGATTATGAGCCGGGCTGTATTTATCATATCGGAAAAAATGATATGTATGTACAGACAGGAAAAGGAGCATTATCTTTAGTAGAGGTACAGCTCCAGGGCAAGAAGCGCATGGATACAGGTTCATTTTTGAGAGGCTGTCATGTGGAAGAGGGCTCATTTTTCACGTTATAGTTATTCATTATAAGTAACTAAAAACATAATTAAATGTGAGTCAATGTTCTCAAAGATACTCAAAATCCAGAGTATTCGTTTGTGCTAACGTCAAAGCAGTCGGAAACGTTGAGAAGTAGCCAGTGCAAGTTGAAACAGTCTTGCTAATTATAGGATAGAACCTTGATGGTAGCGTTTAGACAATGGTAGAAGCCTACGAAAACCAAGTAGCGAAACATAAAATATTAAGAAAGGAAAAGCTATTTAGATGAAAACCTATATCTAATCAATTTAAAGAATTTATAGGTATGTACCGATGGCTTAGTCGGGAATTTACGACTGTGGAGTGTACAAGAACTTGTGAGTAGCGTATTGTTTATAATCACCAAAGCATACACATTGAAGCAGTAACTACAAATCGTGAGATTGTAGCGAATCATCTAGCATATACACATTTGTATATGTTTTTAGTAGCAGAGATGATACATGGGATATTATTACTGGGATCCGACATATATACTCGTTGTGATAGGTGCAGTGATATGTATGATTGCATCGGCAAGAGTTAAAGGTACATTTAATAAATACTCACAGCTAAGAAGCATGTCAGGCATGAATGGTGCGCAGGTGGCTCAGAGAGTGCTTCAGGCGGCAGGCATATATGATGTGCAGGTGCGTCATGTGTCAGGTAGTCTGACGGACCACTACGATCCGCGCACCAAAACAGTGAATTTATCTGATCCTGTGTACAATGCCACATCGGTCGCAGCACTTGGCGTAGCAGCCCATGAGTGTGGACACGCTATACAGCATGCAAAAAGCTATGCACCTCTTTCAATCAGGAGTGCACTTGTGCCTATAGCTAATTTTGGCTCAATGCTTGCATGGCCGGTCATACTTATCGGCTTATTATTTAACACACGCTCGTCAGGGCTTATTATTGATATAGGCATATTGCTGTTTTCGGCAGCAGTGCTTTTCCAGCTCGTGACATTGCCGGTAGAGTTTGATGCTTCAAGACGTGCGCTTGTCATGCTTCGTACACAGGGCATACTTGCAGATGACGAGCTTAGGTACACAAGAAGGGTGCTCAAGTCAGCGGCACTTACCTATGTAGCCAGTGCGGCGGCTGCTATTTTACAGCTCCTTCGTATAATACTTATCACAAACGGACGCAGACGGGACGACTGATATTGTTTTAGCTGCTGTTTGCCTGTGATTTTACAGGGTGGCAGTTCAAATTGGATATATTAGTTAGAAAATTAAATGTATATGTAACTATTCGGAAACATCATCATGATAAATAATCATAGTAAAAATAATCATAATAATAAAAATAGCCAAATAAACAAAAATAATATACCGGGCAGACCGGCAAAATCAAACGTGACAGCGCATAATGAGCACTCTGTAGATACGCGTGAGCTTGCCCTTGAGATGCTTATTGAGATTAATGAGCGTGGAGCATTTTCACATATCGTGCTTCGTAGTGTGCTTGACAAGTATCAGTATCTGTCAAAGCAGGACAGAGCCTTTATGACGAGGCTTGTTGACGGCACTATCGAGTATATGCTGCAGCTTGACTACATCATAGACTCTTTTTCAAAGACAAAGGTAAGGAAGATGAAGCCCTTCATCAGAAACCTTCTTCGCATGAGCGTTTACCAGATAAAGTACATGGACGCGGTGCCGGATTCGGCCGTATGCAATGAGGCGGTGAAGCTTGCAAAGAGGCATAAGTTTGCACAGCTTTCGGGCTTTGTAAACGGTGTACTCAGAAATATTGCAAGAAATATAGATTCAGTACAGTTTGATACCTTAAGCATCCGATACTCTATGCCACAGTGGATAGTGGACAGATTTGTTGCGGCATACGGAGAGAAGAAGGCAGAGGAGATTTTCAAGGCCTTTCACAATAAGAGCACAATTAGCATCAGGACAAACCTGACCAGGTGTACTCCGGATGAGCTTCGCGCGACGCTTGAGGCAGAGGGTGTGACGGTCACAGCGGTTGATGAACTTAATTATGCATTTGTTATATCTGTATTTGATTATTTGAATGGCTTGCAGAGCTTCAGAGACGGACTTTTCTATGTGCAGGATATAAGCTCAATGCTTGTCGCACAGACGGCTGCTCCAAAGAAGGGCGACTATGTGATAGATGTATGCGCAGCACCGGGCGGCAAGAGCACCCATATAGCTGAGCTTTTGCAGGGAAGCGGCCATGTGTTCGCGCGTGACCTGACCGATAACAAGGTCGATATGATTGAGGAAAATATAGACAGGCATGGTCTTAACAATATGTCGGCAGAGGTGTGGGATGCCACAGTATTTGATGCTGATTCGGCGGGAAAGGCAGATATACTGATCTGTGATCTGCCGTGCTCAGGGCTTGGAGTGCTCGGCAGAAAGAAGGACATCCGCTACAAGATGACACCTGAGTCTGTAGATGAGCTTGTCGTTCTTCAAAGACAGATACTTGATACCGTGCATACATACGTGAAGCCAAACGGAGTGCTCGTGTACAGTACATGTACGATAGATGAGGCTGAGAATGAGGACAATGTGAGGTGGTTTATTGAAAAGCATCCGGAGTTTGAGCTGGATAAGAGCTTTGCTGAGGGCACCGGAATGAAACAGATACTGCCCGGTGAGCATGGAAGTGACGGATTCTTTATTGCAAGATTCATAAAAAGCAAATTATGATATTAAAATAAATCATGAATTAATAAATATAAATTGGTTCGAATTAGAAGAATTTGTTTATGCAGATTTAAATGATGAATTTTAATTACGAAACCAGATTTCAGGATATAATTAGTGAAGTAATAAACAATAAGCAAAACAAATAAGAAAAAACATTTATAAAACAATAGTTAAATGCAGACTTAATAAAAATGATATGGAACAGATAAAAGAACAACTAACTGACATCAAATCAATGAATATGGACGAGCTCACAGAGTTTATCATATCGCTCGGAGAGAAGAAATTCCGTGCGAAGCAGATATATGAGTGGATTCATGTGAAGCATGTGGACAGCTTTGATGAGATGACCAATATTTCAAAAAAGTTCATACAGGTATTAAAGGACAATGCAATACTCATCTCGCTAAAAAAAGAGGAGGTGCAGGTGTCAAAGCTCGATGGCACGAGAAAATATCTCTTTGCACTCGACGATGGCAATGTCATAGAGAGTGTGCTTATGAAGTACAAGCATGGAAACTCTGTATGCATATCTTCGCAGGTTGGCTGCAGGATGGGGTGCAGATTCTGTGCATCCACTCTTGACGGTCTCGTCAGGGGGCTTAGGCCGTCTGAGATGATTGACCAGATTTATCAGATAGGCAAGGACATAGGAGAGCGCATCTCAAATGTAGTTGTCATGGGCACAGGTGAGCCGCTTGACAATTACGACAATCTGCTGCGCTTTATAGAGCTTCTCACTGATGAAAACGGAATCAATATCAGCCAGCGCAATCTGACAGTTTCCACATGTGGTCTCGTACCGCGCATGAGACAGCTTGCAGATGAAAAGCTTGCTATCACGCTGGCGCTTTCACTGCATGCCTCCAACCAGGAAAAGAGAAAAGCTCTCATGCCGGTTGCAAACAGCTATGATATACATGATGTGGTTGATGCATGCAAATATTATTTTGCACAGACCGGCCGCAGAGTCACCTTTGAGTATAGCCTGGTAGGCGGAGTGAACGATACAGCCGAGGATGCAGCAGAGCTTTCGGCACTCGTACATGGCATGAACTGCCATATAAATCTGATTCCGGTAAACCCGATAAAGGAGCGCGACTACGTGCAGTCCAACAAGGGTGTTATAGAGGCTTTTAAAAATAGGCTTGAAAAAAACGGAATTAATGTTACTATTAGAAGGGAAATGGGCAGAGATATAGACGGTGCCTGTGGACAGCTTCGCAAGAAGCATATAGATAAGGAGAGAGGAATAAACTAGATGAAGACGTTTTCCATTACGGATGCAGGTGCTATTCGTGAGATGAATCAGGATTTTTATTTCTCGTCTGACACTGCAGTAGGAAATCTTCCGAATCTTTTCATCGTAGCAGATGGAATGGGAGGACACAAAGCCGGTGACTATGCTTCCAGATACACTATAGAGCGTGTGGTTGCATCGGTATCGAGAAATGCCGGGGATGAACCGGTATCCATCATAAAAGAGGCTATCAACAAGGCAAATGAGCTTTTGGTGGCTGAGTCTCGTGGGGATGAAGCTAAGCGTGGAATGGGTACCACCTTGGTCATAGGAACTATTATAGGAAACAAGCTTTTTGTGGCCAATATAGGTGACAGCAGGCTTTATATTGTAGGTGGCACAGAGCAGATCAGACAGATTACCAGGGATCATTCACTGGTTGATGAGATGGTCAGGATGGGTGAGATAAATGCCGACGAGGCGAGAGTTCATCCGGACAAGAATATCATCACGAGAGCTGTCGGGGCAGCAGATCATGTGGAGGCAGATTTCTTTGAGGTCGAGCTATGTGAGGACGACAGGATTCTTCTGTGTACAGACGGACTTACCAATATGGTGAGAGATGAAGAAATATGTGATACTATTAGGCAAAATGATAATATCGAGACAGCAGCGTCACAGCTTGTCGCCATGGCCAATGCAAACGGTGGTCGCGATAATATCACTGTAATGATTATTAAACCATTTTAAGACGAGGTAATAACAGATGTTAGAGATAGGAAGTTTTTTATCGGATCGATATGAGATCCTAAGCAAGGTTGGCGCAGGCGGCATGTCCGATGTATACAAGGCAAAAGACCATATACTGAGCCGTTTTGTAGCTATAAAGGTTTTAAAGCAGGAGTTTTCGGAGGATAGTTCATTTGTGACCAAGTTCCGTGCTGAGGCACAGTCAGCAGCAGGACTTGAGCATCCGAATATCGTAAATATCTATGATGTAGGCAGCGAGAATGGTCTGTACTACATTGTCATGGAGTATGTCGAGGGTATCACACTTAAGACTTATATCGAGAAAAAGGGCCAGCTGTCATTCAAGGAGTCTGCAAGTATTGCAATCCAGGTGGCAAGGGGCATAGAGGCCGCTCACAATAAAAATATCATTCACCGTGATATCAAGCCACAGAATATCATTATTTCTACAGATGGCAAGGTAAAGGTGACAGACTTTGGAATTGCAAAGGCTACATCTTCAAATACAATAAGCTCAGATGTGATGGGCTCAGTACACTATGCATCTCCGGAGCAGGCAAGAAACGGCTTCGTCGATGGCAGAAGTGATATTTACTCACTGGGAATCGTAATGTTTGAGATGGTTACAGGCCGTGTGCCGTTTGACGGTGACACCACAGTGGCAGTTGCACTGCAGCACTTACAGGAGGAGATTGCAAGGCCAAGCATCTACGCACCGGATCTGCCGATCAGCTTTGAGAAAATCATCTTAAAGTGTACACAGAAGACACCGGATCGCAGATACCAGACTATTGAGGAGCTTCTCACAGACATAAGGCGCTCTCTTGCGCATCCTGATGAGGATTTCGTCACAATAGCTCCACTCGTTGACGGTGGCAAGACCAAGGTTATAAGCCCGGAGGAGCTTGACAAGATAAAAGAGGGCAGAGGTGTCGCAGAGGACTTAAACGATGATGATACCGATGCAGATAATGATGATGAGTATGCTGACGATGATGATGAATATGATGATGAATATGATGAGTCACTCTTAGACGAAGATGATGACGATGAAGATGAAGACGATGAAGATGAAGACGATGATGATGACGGCAAGCTTTTAAATCCAAAGATGGATAAAGCAATCACAATCATGGGTATAGTAACAGCCGTAATCATTGTAATAGTTATCATATATCTTGCACTTTCAGTGGCAGGAGTGTTTAAGTTTGGCGGCAAAAAGAACTCAGAGTCACAGCAGACAGAGTCACAGACACAGACCGAGTCTGAATCAGAGTCAGAGACACAGACTGAGACAGAGGGCCAGATGATTGACATCAGAGGCATGTCAGTGGATGATGCTCAGAAGGCAGTAGACCGCTTAAAGCTTGACCTCACAGTATTTGCATTTGAGACAAAGCAGTCAGATGAAAAGGACGGCACAATCCTTGAGCAGGATGTCAAGGCCGGAGATACAGTAAAGCGTGGTTCACAGATTAATGTAGTTATCGCAGGAAAAGGTGATAGTACATCAGAGATGGTCAAGATACCAAGTGTAATCGGAAAGACCAAGAGCTCGGCAAAGAGTACACTCGAGTCAGCAGGCTTTAGTGTCACCTTCGAGTATGGAGATTACAATAACAGTGTAGCAGCAGATGTAGTAACAGCACAGTCACCATCAGCAAAGAACCAGGCCGCAAAGGGCAGCACAGTAACAGTCACCCTTTCACCGGGCCAGAAGCCAATCACCGTGCCAAACGTAGTAGGCGCCTCACAGTCACAGGCAGAAAGCGCCCTCGCAGGAGCAGGCCTCAAGTACACCTACGCCGACTCCCAGTACAGCGACACCGTACCAGCCGGTAGCGTAATCAGCCAGACCAAATCCGGCGAAACCGTAGCCGCAGGCACTACAATCACACTGACACTCAGTAAGGGTAAGCAGCAGGTTTCAAAGAGCGTAAATAAGACATTGTCACTTGGAATAGAAAATGCAAAGGTAGTAGATGGTTCATATACCTTAAAAGGCAGTGATGGACAGACATACGCAAGTGGAACAGTAACTTCAGCAGAGGTTGCAGTATCCGGAACAATGAATTGTGCATCCGGTAAATTAACGGTAACATGGAAATATACAGTTCCATCATTGGATGGAGATGGAAATGAAGTTGAGGGTGAAATTCAGACAAAGACAGAAACAGTAGAAGTACAGTAAGCCACCGGACGAGAACCTGAACTCGCGGAGAGGAACTAAGGAAGCGGGGCAGGCATGTGTTCCGAGAAAAAAATATGAATTGCCCCGGGGTGCCATAAACTCACCGAGGAAAAAACGAGGCAGATCAAGCCATAGCCTGTCCGTAGGAGAGCCCGGGGCTGGCTTCATATTTTTTAAGAGGAATATATGTCTGCCCCGCCACCCACACAACCTCAAAGCGCGGCATGCACCCCGCCGAAAGCGTGACTCCTGCAAATACAAAAGCACACAAGGAAAACCATGACAGGAAAAAT
>ENA-ORNG01001995-ORNG01001995.1-human-gut-metagenome-genome-assembly--contig:-NODE-1995-length-13223-cov-5.173527_pt1 | contig 13223 bp, 9 predicted proteins | sample MGYA00242113_ERZ509018 | MGnify/ENA primary metagenome ERZ509018 (study PRJEB26280, sample SAMEA2338711) | human gut metagenome | biome: human gut; feature: human-associated habitat; material: faeces... | reverse complement strand
CTGACTAATGGGGCTGCCGGGCCCGTTTTTTGTTATGGCAGTTGACTTTCCCCGCCAGGCGGGGTTCCAATGCTATATTTATCTCACTTTCGTAAAAATTCCTCGCAAATCATAGATTGCATGCCGTGGACATTTCACTGCACACATACCGCAGCTTAAGCAGGATGCTTCATCAATCACTGCGCAGTTGTCTTCTACGTGGATGGCACTGGCAGTACAGGTCTTTTCGCAGATGCCGCAGCCGATACAGCTGACCTCGCACATCTTCCGCGCGTCCTTGCCGGGGTCTTTGTTGGAGCACTTGACGGCGACGGGGTTCGCGCATTCGTGGATGCGGATGAGCTCACGCGGGCATTCGCGCACGCATTTGCCGCAGGCGATGCACTTGTCCTCGTCGACCTCGGCCACGCCGTATTCATTCAGGGCGATGGCCTCGAATTTGCATACGTTCACGCACAGCTCGCAGCCGACGCAGCCGTACTGGCACTCTGCCGTGGCGCGGCAGCCGCCATTGCAGGCGACAAAGGCCGCCTTATAGGGGAAGCGTTTTTTGACAGCCATCTTACTTTCCCCTCCTTTCATACGGCGTGTTGGCAAGCGGGAGCTTTGTGCGGCGCTCACCGTCATAGCGGAAATAGGCGTCGGCGATGGCGGGCGCGGTGGGGATCGATGTGATCTCGCCGATGCCGATGGCGCCGCAGGCGACGTCGAGCCCCGGCTTATCGACCACGATGGGCACGATCTTCGGGATCTCGTGCGCCCGGAACAGGCCGAGCTCGCCGTATTTTTCGATGGGCTTGCAGTTGCCGTCAATCGGATACTGCTCACGCAGGGCATAGCCCATGCTCATGACGACGCCGCCCTCGATCTGTCCTTCACACGAGCGGGGGTTGACGGCCTTGCCGACGTCATGCGCGGCGACAAGCGATTCGACCTTTCCAGTCTTCTTGTCGACGACGCACATCTGCGTGGCGTAGCCGTAGGCCACGTGCGAAACAGGATGCGGCACGTCCGCGCCGAGCTTATCGGTCTTTGCAAGATACTCGCCGTAGAATTCCTGACCGGCAAGCTCCGCAAGCGTGTGGGTTTCCAGCGCTGCGGCGAGCTTTTCGCAGGCCCGTCTGCACGCTTCGCCTGTCACGAGCGTCTGGCGGGAGCCGGAGGTATCGCCGGAATCCGGTGCGATCCAGGTGTTCGAGCGCTCATAGACGATATCGCCGCGCGTCAGCGGCGTATTCGTGACGATCATCTGCACGAGCACCGTGCCGACGCCCTGGCCGATGCACGAAGCGCCCGCGTAGATATGCACCTTTGCGTCGTCCTCCACGATCAGCTTGCAGCGGCCCCAGTCGGGAATGCCGACGCCGACGCCCGCGTTTTTCATCGCGCAGGCAATGCCGACGGGCTTTCCCTGTTTCATTGCCTCGTCATAATACGGCTTGACCGCCTCCAGCGTCTCGACAAGGCCCGTCTCCGCACCGACGATCTGGCCGTTCGGCAGCTCCTGCCCGGGCCGGATGGCGTTGCGGTAGCGGATTTCCCACGGGGTGATGCCGACCTTATCGGCCATTTCGTTCAGAAGCGTCTCGGTGGCGAAGCACGTCTGCGTGACGCCGAAGCCGCGGAACGCGCCCGCGGGCGGGTTGTTGGTATAGTAGGCCGTGCCCTCGATCTCGAAATTCTGATAGTTATAGGGGCCGGCTGCGTGCGTACATGCACGCTCAAGCACCGGGCCGCCCAGAGAGGCGAACGCGCCGGTGTCGGAATAGACCTTGGCCTTGACGCCCTGAATGATGCCGTTTTCGTCGCAGCCCATGGTGAAGTCCATCCAGAACGGGTGGCGCTTGGGGTGGATGAGCAGGGATTCGGGCCGCGTGAGCTTGACCTTGACGGTCCTGCCGGTCAAGTACGTGATGAGCGCGGCATGGTGCTGGACGCTCATGTCCTCTTTTCCGCCGAAGCCGCCGCCGACGAGCTGATTCTGCACGCGGACCTTGTCAGAGCCAAGCAGGAGCTTGCACTCGTGCAGCGTCGTGTGCGAGGACTGGTCGGTCGAAAGCACCATCACATAGCCATCCGGGTCGATGTACGAGACGGCGCATTCCGGCTCCAGAAACGCGTGCTCCGTCCACGGCGTCTCAAAATGCTGCGAAATGACGTATTTGGAGTTTTTGATGGCCGTATCCGCGTCGCCGCGCGCGATATGCTTATACGCCTGCACGTTCGATTCTTCCTCGTCAAATACACGCGGCGCGTCCTCCGCCCACGCCTCGGGCGGGTTATGGACGGCGGGCAGCGGCTCATAGGTCACCTTTACGAGCTTTTTCGCCTTTTCCAGAATCTCAGGCGTTTCCGCGACCACGAGTGCGATCGCGTCGCCCAGATAATGCGTCAGCCCGCCGACGGGGATGAGCGAATACTGGTCGTGCTTCAGATGGCCGACCTTGTTTTCGCCGGGGATATCTGCCGCCGTAATGACGCGCACGACGCCGGGCAGCGCCTCCGCCTTCGACGCGTCGATGGCAAGGACTCTGGCACGCGGATACTGGCTGCGGACGGCGGAGCCGTAGCACATATCGGGCAGGTACCAGTCGTCTGGATACTTGCCGTAGCCCAGCACCTTTTCCTCCACGTCGATGCGGTGGACGCTCGAGCCGAGCTTCCAGTCGTTTTCCGACGCTTCGGGGATCACGCCCTCGCGGCGGCATTTCGCTGCCAGACGCACAGCGTCTATGATCTTCACATAGCCCGTGCAGCGGCAGTAATTGTTGCGCAGGGCATAGCGGATCTGATCGTCTGTCGGGTTCAGGTTCCGGTCGAGCAGCGCCTTTGTGCACAGCACCATACCCGGAATACAGAAGCCGCACTGCACGGCTCCGGCCTCGCCGTAGGCGTAGGTGTAGAGCCTCTTTTCTTCATCCGTCAGACCCTCGACGGTGATGACGTGACGGCCCGCCAGCGAATCGGTGAACGGTGTGCAGGCGCGGATGGGTTCGCCGTCAATGAGCACGGTGCACGCGCCGCAGGCGCCCTCCGAACAGCCGTCCTTGACGCTTGTCAGGTGCAGCGTGTCGCGCAGATAGCGCAGCAGGCGCTGATTCTTCTCCACCGTGACTTCCGTTCCGTTTACAAAAAATACGGCCATGGCAAAAAACCCCCTTCATTTGAATCTCGGCTCTCACGTCACAGCCGCAGCTGTTCTCGGCACATGGCCACCGTAATTCCGAAGTTTCCCGGCCACGGGACATAATTCCTAAAAATCTTTTATGATTATACAATATTTTTTTGCATGTTGCAAGGAATGGCACATGGAGGCGTTATTCTATTTATAAATAACGCTTGCCCCTATCACTTGTACCTAGAGCAGACAGATATGGTACCCATCCGTCTCCAAAGACAGTGACTTGAACAGCGCCTCGGTCTTCTCCCAGTTTTCCGGCGCTGTGCGCCAGCCGAGGCCGCAGTCTGCGGTGATCTCGCGGGGGACGGGGATGATCCTGCCGGGGAGGCCTGCCTGCCCGCAGGCCTTTTCCGCCGCCATAGCGGCGCTTGTGGTGTAAAATGTGACGATGAGCCACTGCTTTTTCTCTCTCATTGCTCTGCCAGCTCCCGGACTGCGGCGATGGCCGCGTCCGTTTCCTCCTCCGTGTTGTAATAGCCGAAGCTGAAGCGCACCGCGCCCTGCTCCACGGTTCCAAGCGCCTCGTGCATACGCGGCGCGCAGTGCGCGCCAGCCCGGACGGCAATGTCATAGTCCTCCGCCAGCGCGTCCGCGACCATGGATGATTCCGCGTCCCGGATATTGAGCGACACGACCGGCGCGCGCACGAAATCCGAAAAATCGCCGTAGACGCATACGCCGTCCACGTCCTTCACGCCCTCGTAAAACCGGCGGGCCAGCGCAAGCTCGTGCGTGCGGATGGCATCCATGCCCGCCTCCTGAATAAAATGCACGGCGGCAAGCAGCCCCGCGATGCCGTGGCCGTTGCGCGTTCCGGCTTCGAGCCGTGTGGGATACTGCGGCGGCTGTGACGGCAGGAACGTCGGCACGCCCGTCCCGCCGACGCACCACGGGCGGATGTCCACGCCCTCCGCCACGCACAGGCCGCCCGTGCCCTGCGGGCCCATGAGGCTCTTGTGGCCGGTGAAGCAGAGGACGCTGATGTGCTGCGCGCGCAAATCGATGGGGAACACGCCTGCCGTCTGCGACGCGTCGACCACGAACAGCAGTCCGTGCGCTGCGCAGAACGCGCCGATGCGCGTCAAATCAAGCAGATTCCCCGTCAGATTTGAGCCTGCCGTGCAGATGACGGCTTTGGTATTTGTTTGCAGCAGCCGATCAAAATCGGCATAGTCGATACAGCCCTTCCGGTCTGCGGGCAGGAAACTGACCGAAACGCCCCGCTCCATCTCGCGGTACAGCGGGCGCAGGACGGAATTATGCTCCAGATCGGTCGACAGCACGTGGTCGCCCGGCGCAAGCAGCCCGGAAATGGCGATGTTCAGTGCCTCGGTCGAATTGGCCGTGAAGCACACATGATCGGCGCGTTCGCAGCCGAAGAGCGCGGCCAGCGCCTCCCGCGCGGCATAGATCGTCCGGGACGCGGCAAGGCTTTCCGCGTGCGCGCTGCGCCCGCTGTTGCCCATGGTTTGCATCGCGTTCACGACCGCATTGATCACGCACGGCGGCTTATGCAGCGTTGTGGCCGCGTTGTCAAGATAGATCATTCCGTCGCCCTCCCGTCAGATGGAACTATTATAATACAGAAACCGGGCGGACTGCAATGCAGTCGGCCCGGTTTTTGTTCGGCTATTTCGAAAACGCGCCGCTCACAGATGTGCGTCCGTCTGTGAGGCGCGGCGCAGGCCAAGGTCCGCCGCGATGAAAAATGCAATCACAAAGCAATAGAACACGACTGTCGCCCACGGTCTGCGGACGGAGAGACAAAAGTCCCAGATCCCGTGCAGCACGACCGGGACTAGGATCGCCAGCGCGCACAGAACCGTCCGCCTGCGGCCATTCCCCTGCTTTTCGGCCTGCTTGCCCCGGCTGAGGAGCAGTCCCATCGCAACAGCAAAGAAAAAGTGCCCCGGCACGGACAGAACCGCCCGCGATACCGCCGTCCGGAGGTCAGACTGCACGACATACAGAATATTCTCCACCGCCGCGAAGCCCAGCGCGGAGGACACGGAGTAGACCACCGCGTCGAACCGGTAATCGAACGCCGGGTGCTTCCACGCGGCAAGACGCACAGGGACGATCTTGCAGACCTCCTCGCTCACGGCGACCACCAGGAAATTGTCCAGCAGCAGATACGCCGCCGAGCGCCGGTTCAGCGCACTGCCCAGCGTCCGCGACGCAAGAAGCTGGATGCCCGCCGCCGGGAGCGCCAGCAGCGCGCCTGACAACAGCAGGATACCGAGCAGCCTGCGCGGTTCTTTTTCAATGCGGTCGAGCTGATAAATGCGGACAAACAGAATGACCGCCGGAACCAGCGCCGCAAGAGACAGATAATAATTCAAAACGGCTCCTTTTCTGCGTTAGCGGGTTATTTCAGCAGCTTTTTCAGATACTGCCCCGTGAAGCTTTCCGGGCAGGCGGCGATCTGCTCCGGCGTGCCGCAGGCGACGATCTGCCCGCCGCCGGAGCCGCCCTCCGGCCCAAGATCGACGATATAGTCTGCGACCTTGATTACATCGAGATTGTGCTCGATGACGAGCACGGTGTTGCCTGCGTCAACCAGCCGCTGCAAAACCTCAATCAGCTTGTGGACATCTGCCATGTGAAGGCCGGTCGTCGGCTCGTCGAGAATATAGAATGTGCGGCCGGTTGCACGGCGGGAGAGTTCCGTTGCAAGCTTAACGCGCTGCGCCTCGCCGCCGGAGAGCGTTGTGGCACTCTGCCCGAGTTTAATATAGCCAAGGCCTACGTCAACGAGTGTGGCAATCTTATTGCGGATGCGCGGCAGATTGTCAAAGAAGGCCAGCGCTTCCTCCGCCGTCATATCGAGTACGTCCGCAATATTCTTGCCCTTGTACAGAACTTCCAGCGTCTCGCGGTTATAGCGCTTTCCATGGCAGACCTCGCAGGGGACGAAGACGTCGGCCAGAAAGTGCATCTCGATCTTCACAAGGCCGTTGCCGCTGCAGGCCTCGCAGCGGCCACCCTTCGTGTTGAACGAGAACCGGCCCGGGCCATAACCCCGCGTGCGCGCGTCGGCTGTGGACGCAAACAGGTCGCGGATGTCGTTGAAGACGCCGGTGTACGTTGCCGGGTTGGAACTCGGCATGCGCCCGATGGGACTCTGGTCGATGCCGACGACCTTGTCCAGATGCTCCAGACCCTCGATGCGGTCGAACTTTCCCGGGCGGGTGCGGGCGCGGTTCAGACTGCCGGCAAGCTTTTTGTAGAGGATTTCATTGACGAGGCTCGATTTGCCTGAGCCGGATACGCCGGTCACGCAGGTAAACGTGCCGAGCGGGAATTCGACGTCAATGTGGCGCAGATTGTTTTCTGCCGCGCCGAAAATTTTCAGGCTTTTCCCATTGCCCTCCCGCCGCTTTTCGGGCAGAGGAATCTTTTTCGCGCCGGACAGATACTGCCCCGTGATGGAGCGCGGAGCGGCGATGATATCATCAACTGTGCCTGCGGCGATGATCTCGCCGCCATGCACACCGGCGCCCGGGCCGACATCGACGATGAAATCGGCGGCGCGCATGGTGTCCTCATCGTGCTCAACGACAAGGACGGAGTTCCCGATGTCACGCAGACGGCGGAGCGTGTCCAGCAGCTTGTCGTTATCCCGCTGGTGCAGGCCGATGGACGGCTCATCGAGGATATACAGAACGCCGATGAGGCTTGAGCCGATCTGTGTAGCCAGCCGGATACGCTGGCTCTCGCCGCCGGAGAGTGTGGCGGCAGAGCGTGAGAGTGTCAGATAGCTGAGGCCCACAGCCTGTAAAAACGACAGACGGGAGCGAATTTCGCGCACGATCTGCTCGGCAATGACGGCCATGGAGCCGGTCAGCTTCAGATTGTCAATGAATTTCAGTTCCTCCGAAATAGGCATGGCGCAGAAATCCATGATGTTCATGCCGCCGACCGTGACGGCAAGGCTAATATCGGACAGACGCCTGCCGTGACACTTGGGGCACGGGCGCTCGGACATACACTCTTCGAGTTCCTTGCGCATGGCGTCGGACTGCGTCTCGGTGAGGCGCCGGGAGACGTTATTGACAACGCCCTCAAACGGCCGCTCCAGCGTGCCGCGGCCGTTTGCGCGTTCATAATAGATGGTGAGTTTTTCCGTACCCGTGCCGTAGAGAATGACGTCGAGCGCTTTCTGCGGCAGAGCATCGATGGGGTCATTCAGGGAAAAATGATATTTTTTCGCCAGCGCCTCAAAATACATCCGGGAGATGGAGTCGTCGCGGACATTGTTCCAGCCGGAGGCCTGGATTGCACCCTGTAAAATCGACTTGGAGCGGTCGGGGATGATGAGCAGCGGGTCCGCGACCTGCTGCGTGCCAAGACCTGCGCAGACCGGGCAGGCACCGTAGGGGTTGTTGAACGAGAACATGCGCGGGGAGAGTTCCGGCATGGAGATGCCGCAGTCCTCACAGGCGTAGTTCTGGGAGAAGAGCGTGTCTCTGTCCCCATCCAACTCGTTGAGAATCACAAGACCGCCGGAGAGATTGGACGCCGTTTCCACGGAATCCGTTAGTCTCCGGGCAAGGTCGGGTTTCATGATGAGCCGGTCAACGACGACTTCGATGTGGTGTTTTTTGTTCTTGTCAGGCGAAATGTCTTCCGTCAGTTCGTACAGACTTCCATCAACACGCACGCGGGCGTAGCCGCCGCGCCGGGCGTCTTCAAAGATTTTCTGGTGCTCGCCCTTTTTGCCGCGCACGACAGGGGAGAGAATTTGAAATTTTGTCCGTTCAGGCAGGCCCATGATCTGATCAACGATCTGGTCAACCGTCTGACGGCGGATCTCCTTGCCGCACTTCGGGCAGTGCGGCGTGCCGCAGCGCGCCCACAAAAGGCGCAGATAGTCATAGATCTCCGTGACCGTGCCAACGGTCGAGCGGGGATTGCGGCTGGTGGTCTTCTGGTCGATGGAGATGGCGGGGGAAAGGCCGTCGATGGAGTCAACGTCCGGCTTGTCCATCTGGCCGAGGAACATGCGCGCGTAACTCGAAAGTGACTCGACATACCGCCGCTGCCCCTCGGCAAAGATTGTGTCAAAGGCCAGAGATGACTTGCCCGAGCCGGACAGGCCGGTCAGGACGACCAGCTTGTCGCGCGGGATCTCAACGGAGATATTCTTCAGATTATTGACGCGCGCACCCTGCACGCGGATACAGTTTTCCATGGTTCGCTCCTGTGTAGAAAAATCGAAAAATTCAGTCTGCTTATTATACCAGATTCGTTTGAAAACTACAACAGGATTTTCAAACAAAAGTTTTCAAATTTAAAAAGCCGAGACTTGCGGCTTTGGAAGGAACATGCTATAGTATAGAAAATTCAAGCAGCGGGGAGGCAAGTGCATGCGGAATCTGTCAAAGCTGGTGTTCCAGCGGGTCGTGGCGGTGTCGGTCGGCATTGCGCTGCAGATCATATTTCTGATCGTGACGGCAACATATCTGCGGGCGGACTTTTTCTGGATCCGAATCGCCATGACTGTGCTCAGCTGGGTGGTCGTCATCTATATCATCTCGTGCGGGGTCAACCCAAGCTATAAGATCGCGTGGATCGTGCTGATTCTGGCCTTCCCTGTGGCGGGATTGACGATCTATCTGCTGTTCGGCGGCAATAAAATTTCCAGCTATGAGCACCGGAAGATGCAGTCGATCGAGGCCGTCACCATGCAGCAGCTGCGGCAGGACGATGCGCCGCTGTGGGAGTTAGCCGCCGCCGGGACGCCCGCGTTCAACCACGCGCGCTACCTGCTTTCGGCCTCCGGCTACCCCATCTACGACGATGCGGACGCGGAATATTTCCCAACCGGCGAAAGCTGCTATGCCGCAATGCTGGAGGAACTGCAAAAAGCGGAGCACTATATTTTTATCGAGTTTTTCATCATCGCTACCGGAAAGATGTGGACCCCCATTCTGGAACTTCTGCGGGAAAAGGCGGCGGCAGGCGTCGATGTGCGCGTCGTGTATGACGATTTTGGCTGCATCACGCGCCTGCCGATGGGTTATGCGAAAAAGCTGCGGGAAATGGGTATCCGCGCGCACGCGTTCAACCCCTATATCCCGATTTTGTCTGCCCGTCTCAATAACCGCGATCACCGCAAGCTTCTGATCATTGACGGCAAGGCTGCGTTTACCGGCGGCGTCAATCTGGCGGACGAGTATATCAACGAATACGAGCGTTTCGGACACTGGAAGGACTGCGGCATTCTTGTGCGCGGGAAAGCCGTGTGGTCGATGACAGTTATGTTTTTGTCCCTCTGGGGTTACGTTGACCGGTCGGAGGAGGACGTGGGACGCTTCCGTGTGGACTATCCGGAAAAGCAGGGAAACACCGGCTTTCTGCAGCCGTTTGCCGACAGTCCGCTTGACAACGAGGACGTCGGTGCGACAATTTTACAGTCCGTCATTTCCTCTGCACAGGAGCGGATGTGGATCATGACGCCGTATCTGATTCTGGACGACAAAATGACCACGGCGCTCTGTGTCGCAGCTAAAACAGGCGTCGATGTACGCATCATCACGCCAGGCATCCCGGACAAGTGGTATGTCCACGCGGTCACGCGCGCAAACTATGAGGAACTGATGCGCGCGGGCGTCCGCATTTTTGAATACACGCCGGGTTTTATCCACTCTAAGGTCTATCTGGCCGACACGAAGCAGGCCGTCGTCGGCACGGTCAATCTGGACTTCCGCAGCCTGTATCTGCATTTTGAAGACGCCGTGTATCTCTATGACACCACTGTGAACGCACAGGTGCAGGCGGATTTTGAAGAAACGTTTCCCCAGTGCAAGGAGATCACCGCTGAGCAGTGCCGCCATACGCGCCTGACGCAGCGTGTACTGCGGGCGCTGCTGCGGCTGCTTGCGCCGCTGATGTGAGCGGGAACGGAAAGGAGCCGATGTCCATGTCCATCCATAAAGGCCACCGCGAACGCATGCGGAAACAACTCAAAACCAGCGGCATGGACTCCCTCTCGGACGTGCAGGTGTTGGAGGTGCTTTTGTATTACGCCGCGCCGCGCGGTGATACGAACCCGGCGGCACACGCGCTTTTAAGCCGATTCGGGACGCTCGACGGCGTGTTTTCCGCGCCGGAGTCGGAACTCAAAAAGGTCAGCGGTGTCGGAGACGCCGCAGCGCAGCTGATCCGGCTCGTGCCGCAGGTGGCGCGCCGCTGCCTCATGAGCCGCAGCGCGCAGATTGAGATTCTGGATACTACGTCCAAATGCGGTCAATACCTGCTGCCGTACTTCCACGGCGAAAGCGAGGAGGTCGTGTATCTTCTCTGCCTCGACGCGAAGTGTAAGGCGCTCGACTGCGTGCTCATCCATCGAGGCGGCGTGAACGTCGCGTCCATTGCGGCGCGCAAGGTCGTAAAGGCTGCGCTGGATGCGAACGCAACCTCCGTCGTGCTCTCGCATAACCACCCCAGCGGCCTTGCGCTGCCCAGCCCCGAGGATCGGCAGACTACGCTGGTGTTAAAGGCGGCGCTCGAGGCGGTCGGGATCGTGTTGGCCGACCATATCATTGTCGCGGACGACGATTTTGTCTCTCTGCGCGACGACGGCATTCTGGAGGATCCGTATGAACTTTAAGCTGCACTCCCAATTCAAGCCCACCGGTGACCAGCCGCAGGCCATCGAGAAGCTGACGCAGGGCCTCAACATGGGCCTGAGCGATCAGGTCCTGCTCGGCGTGACCGGTTCCGGCAAGACGTTCACCATGGCGAATATCATCGCCAACGTGAATAGGCCTACGCTGGTCCTGGCGCACAACAAGACGCTGGCTGCGCAGCTGTGCTCGGAGTTCCGCGAGTTTTTTCCGGAAAACGCCGTGGAATACTTCATTTCCTACTATGACTATTACCAGCCTGAGGCATATATTGCCCAGACGGATACCTACATCGAAAAGGATTCCGCCATCAACGACGAGATCGAGCGTCTGCGCCACAGCGCGACGAGTGCGCTGTCCGAGCGCCGGGACGTGATTGTCGTCTCGTCCGTGTCGTGCATCTACGGTCTGGGCGATCCGATCGACTATAAAAACATGGTTATTTCGCTTCGCCCCGGCATGGAATACGACCGGGACGAGCTTATGCGCAAGCTGACCGAGATCCGCTATGAGCGCAACGACCTCAACTTCGTCCGCAACGCCTACCGCGTGCGCGGCGATACGCTGGAGGTCTATCCCGCCTACTGGTCTGGCCGGGCCATCCGCATTGAGTTTTTCGGCGATGAAATTGACCGCATTTCCGAGGTCAACGCCGTCACCGGCGTACCGGAGCGCATTCTGAACCACGTCGCCATCTACCCCGCGTCGCATTACGTCGCATCGAGAGAGAAAATGGCCCGCGCCATGAAGGATATTGAAGCTGAGATGTGGGAGCAGGTGCGCTTTTTTGAGGAGCACGACAAGCTGCTCGAGGCGCAGCGCATCCGCCAGCGGACGCAGTACGATCTGGAAATGCTGCAGGAGATCGGCTTCTGCTCCGGCATCGAGAATTATTCCCGCGTTATTGCCGGCCGCGCCCCCGGCACCCCGCCGACGACGCTGCTGGACTACTTCCCCGACGATTTCATCCTCTTCGTCGACGAGAGCCACGTCACGCTGCCGCAGGTGCGCGCCATGTATAACGGCGATCACGCGCGCAAGAAAAGTCTTGTTGACTACGGCTTCCGCCTGCCGTCGGCGTATGATAACCGCCCCCTGACCTTCGACGAGTTTACAGACCGCATCCATCAGGCAATCTACGTCTCCGCCACGCCTGCCGAGTATGAGCGTTCCCGCGCCGGGCAGATCGCCGAGCAGGTCATCCGGCCCACGGGCCTTCTTGACCCGGAGGTCTTCGTGCGCCCCATCGAGGGGCAGATCGATGATCTGATCGGCGAGATCAACGCCACGACGGACAAGGGCGAGCGCACGCTCGTCACGACGCTGACGAAGAAAATGGCAGAGGACTTGACGAAATACCTGACTGAAAACGGCATCCGCGTGCGCTATATGCACTCGGACATCGGGGCTATGGAGCGCATGGAGATCATCCGCGACCTGCGCATGGCGAAATTTGACGTGCTCGTCGGCATCAACCTGCTGCGCGAGGGCCTTGATCTGCCGGAGGTATCGCTGATTGCGATCCTCGACGCCGATAAAGAAGGCTTCCTGCGCTCGGAAACGAGTCTTATCCAGACCATCGGACGCGCGGCCAGAAACGCGCAGGGCCGTGTGCTGCTCTACGCAGATAAGATCACGCCCGCCATGCGTGCCGCCATGGACGAGACGGCAAGACGCCGCCAGATCCAGGACGACTATAACAGGGCGCACGGCATCGTGCCGAAGACCATTGTAAAATCCATCCGCGACCTCATCGAAATTTCCGCCTCCCCCACGCCGGAACACAAGGGCAAGGGCGGCGTAAAGATGACGCGGCAGGAGCTTGCGCGTGAGATTGAAAAGCTCGAAGCGCAGATGCGCAAGGCCGCGCACATGATGGAATACGAATATGCCGCTGTGCTGCGCGACGAGATCATCCGCCTGCGCACGGAGGCAGACAAGAAATAACATGACGACAAGAAAAGAGCTCCTGCCGGGCGTGTTCCTCACGTCTATCCAGGACGGGCGGTTCAAGACCGCCTGCTTCAGCCTCAGCTTCCTCAGGCCGCTTCGCGCAGGCGAGGCGGCCATGAACGCGCTGCTGCCGAGCGTACTCCTGCGCGGCAGCGAAAAAACGCCCTCCATCCGCGCCATCGCCGACCGGCTGGACGAACTGCACGGCGCGTCCATTGGTGCGCTGGTGCGCAAAAAGGGAGAAATTCAGCTCACGGGCCTGTTTGCCGACTGTCTGGAAGACCAATATGCGGGCGAGGCCGTTTTTTCGCACCTGCTGGACTTTGTCTCCGAGCTGCTGTTCTGCCCGCGAACGGAACACGGCGCGTTCGTGCCGGAGCTTGTCTCGCAGGAATGCCGGAATCTGCAAAACGTCATGCAGAGCGTACTGGACGACAAGAGCGCGTACTGTGAGCGGC
>ENA-ORNG01001989-ORNG01001989.1-human-gut-metagenome-genome-assembly--contig:-NODE-1989-length-13235-cov-5.545827_pt1 | contig 13235 bp, 11 predicted proteins | sample MGYA00242113_ERZ509018 | MGnify/ENA primary metagenome ERZ509018 (study PRJEB26280, sample SAMEA2338711) | human gut metagenome | biome: human gut; feature: human-associated habitat; material: faeces... | reverse complement strand
GAGCGAACAAGCCGGAGCGCATACACAAGACGATAAAGCTGAGCATGCTGTACGCTACGCTGCTGATGGTCATAGGCTTTGCGGTGTTTCAGCTCCTGCCGGAGCAGCTGCTGCTGCTTTTTGACGCCTCGGAGGACATGCTGAACATAGGCGGGCCGGCGCTGAGGATAATCAGTTTCAGCTTCCTGCTTGCTGGCCTGAATATAATCGCAAGCTCGTCCTGTCAGGCCTTTGGCTACGGCATGTACAGCCTGTATATTTCAGCCGCTCGCCAACTGGTGATCCTGGTCCCCGCGGCCTACCTTCTCTCTCTTACCGGCACGCTCTCGAACGTCTGGCTGTCCTTCCCGGTAGCCGAAGCGGTCTCCGTTTTCGTCTGCCAATTCCTCCTCCGCCACGTCCTCAAAAAGACCGGCATGGAGCCGCCGAAGAAGAAAAAAGCGTAAATAAGGCCGCAGCTTAAGCTGCGGCCTTTTCTTTGCGCTTTTGAGTCCGTTCAATTTTACTCGGACAGCTTTTCGGATTCGATTTTCTTAAACAGCCGTGCGAGGACGATTATGGCGGCGATGGAGAGGACGAACTCAGCGAAGGGCTGGGCGTAGGCAAGGCCGTAGAGGGGGAAGAGACGGTTGAGCACCCACAGCGCGGGTATCTCCAAGACTATCTTCCTCAGAATCGCAAAGACCAGAGCGTCCTTGCCGAAGCCTACAGCCTGGAAAACGCCAACGGCGAGGAAATCTATGCACATGAAGGGCCCCGCCAGGGACATGCCCCTCAGGAAGTGGGAGCCGTAGTCGATGATGGCCTCGTTGTCCATGAAGAGCCCCACAAAGAAGCCCGGCGCGATGAAATACGCCGCAGATACCGCCGCTATCACTACGACCGAGGCCACGCCGGAAAAGCGGATGGCGCCCTTCATTCTCTTGCTGTTGCCGGAGGAGTAGCTGTAGCTTATGAGCGGCATCACACCCTGGGAAAGGCCCAGCGCGACGTACATGGGCAGCATGTTTATCTTCTGCGCGATGCCCATGGCGGCTATGGCGTCGGCCTTGTATACCGAGGTGAAGTTGTTGAGTATCGTCATGCCCGTGACGTTCAGCAGATTCTGGATTGCCGCAGGCACGCCGACACCGCAGACGGCGCGGACTATGCGCCGGTTGAAGCTGAGCTTGCGGATGTCGATGCAGACAAAGGTGCGACCACGCCGCACGGCGATGAGCACGAGGAAGTAGAGGCAGGCCACGCAGTTTGAGATAAACGTGGCGAGCCCCGCGCCCGCGGCGCCCATGCCGAGGCCCCAGGGCATGATGAAGATGGGGTCAAGCACGATATTCAGCAGGCAGCCGCTCATCGCGCCTATGCTGGCATGTACGGAGGAGCCCTCGGCGCGCACCAGATAAGCGAGCACAACGTTCAAAATCGAGGGCGCCGCGCCGAAATACACCGTCCAGAGCATGTACGCCGCAGTTGCGTCCCAGGTAGTCTCATCCGCGCCGAGCAGGCCGAGCAGCGGGGCGTTGAACGACGCGCAGAGGATCGAGAAGATTATCCCGGAAAACAGCGCGCAGTAAAAGCCGAAAGCGGAGCTCCTGGACACCATGTCGTAGTCCTTGCAGCCCAGCGAGCGGCTCATAAGGCTCGAAGAGCCCACGCCGAAGAGGTTGTTTACGGCGTTGAAGGCGAGCAGCATCGGCGCGGCCAGCGTGACCGCGGAGTTCTGGATGGGGTCGTTGAGCATGCCGACAAAGTATGTGTCAGCCAGGTTGTACAGCACCATGACCAGGGAGCTGAGGATGGTCGGCACAGCGAGCTGAATAACTGCGCTGGGTACCGGAGCGGCTTCAAATAGGTAGGTTTTTTTGTCGAGTTCCTGCAATGGGGTTCATCTCCGGCTCTGAGTATTAAGCAAATATCAAGATAATGATAGCACTGTTTTGTGCAAGTTACAAGGCATGACGGGGAGGTTTTACTCAGCTTGGCCAATATTGACGCCGGCGCTGCCAAAATTTTGTGTAGAATTTTCCCCCGCAGCTTGCTATAATATATCAGCGGCAATAAGCATCCTGCGGACGGGAGGTTTGAGCGGAATGAATATTGAACTGACGCCAAAGGAATTCCGGCGCCTGCTGGATATGGTATATATAGGCAACTGGGTGCTCAATTCCACCCGGGGAGAGGACCGCTTTGAGGACTATGACCTGCTCCAGGAAAAGATGTTCGCCTACTGCGCCAAAAACGGCATGAAGGACCTATATCAGACCTGGTACGGTCACGTTTTCCCCTCAAAGGCCTTTGAGGAGGGCGGCATACACGAGGCGATAGCCGATTACGAGGACGCCGTGTTTTTCGACATACTTGCTGAGGAGCTCGCCCGGCGCGACATGCATCTCGAAGACACCGACCCGGAGGATTTCACGGAGCTCACGAACCGTATGGACGAATATATATCCGAATTCGAGGAAAACGGCATCGACAACCTCACCATAGACATCTGACAGCGCCAAAGGGCCGGCAATGCCGGCTCTTTTTTTATTGCAAAATCCCACTGCCTGTAATATAATATTGTGCCTGCGTGCGTAAACGCGGGGATATTTTTGCGAGGTAATGGGTTTTGTACTTAAAGGCATTGGAGATACAGGGCTTCAAGTCCTTCCCGGAAAAGACGCGCCTGACCTTTGAGCGGGAGATAACCGCCATCGTCGGGCCGAACGGCTCCGGCAAATCGAATATTTCCGACGCCATCCTCTGGGTCATGGGCGAGCAGAGCTCGAAGACCCTGCGCGGCGGCAAGATGCAGGACGTCATTTTCGGCGGCACGGCCAAACGCGGGGCCATGGGCTTCGCGCAGGTGTCGCTCATAATAGACAACTCCGCCGGCATCCTGGGCATAGACGCGGAGGAGGTCACGATAACCCGCCGCTATTACCGCTCGGGCGAGAGCGAGTACTATATAAACCGCGAGCAGGTGCGCCTGCGCGACGTGAACGAGCTGCTGATGGACACCGGCCTCGGCCGGGACGGTTACTCGATAATCGGCCAGGGGCGCATAGCGGAGATAGTCAACGGCCGCAGCGAGGAGCGCCGCGAGGTGCTGGAGGAGGCCGCGGGCATTTCGAGGTTCCGCTACCGCAAGGAGGAGGCAGAGCGCCGCCTGGCGCGGACGGACGAGAACCTCCTGCGCATAAACGACAAGATAGACGAGCTGGAGCTCCAGGTCGGCCCGCTGAAGCAGCAGGCGGAGGTGGCGAAGCGCTATCTCACCCTGCGCGACGAGCTGAGGGTCGAGGAAGTCAGCGCCTGGATGGACGCGCTGGACAAGCTGCGGGAGCAGTCCCGCGCCATCGCCGGGGACTACGAGGCGGCTAAGAGCGGCCTGGATGCCGCCCGGCGCGAGCTGGAGGCTCTCTATTCCCGCAGCGAAGCCCTGGCCGAGCGTATGCGCCAGAAGGACGTGGAGGCCGAGCAGCAGCGCTCGCGCCTGTCCGCGGCGGAGGCGAAGGTCTCAGAGGCGGAGGCCGAGGCCGCCGTCCTGCGCAACAGCATCGAGAACAGCCGCCAGAGCGCAGAGCGCATGCGCGGCGAGCTCTCGGAGCAGACCGAGCGCGCCGAGACCATCGCCGGGCAGATAGAGGAGCACCAGAAGCGCATAGCTGAGATAGACGCGCGCGCGAAGTCGCTGGAGGCGGACGCCGCCTCGGCGCAGAACGTCATGGACGGGCGACGCATGCGCATAGAGAACCGCGAGCGCGAGGCTGCTGAGGCGGGCGACGAGCTGACAAAGCAGATTGTCGAGCTGCGCAGCACCGATTCGCGCATAGCCATGCTCAGCGAGATGGAGAAGGAATACGAGGGCTTTGCCGGCGCAGTCAAGACCGTTATGCGCGAGGCGCGACGCGGTACTCTGCGCGGCGTACACGGCACGGTGGCGGAGCTCCTGCGCGCGGACGAGCGCTGCACCCTCGCTATAGAGACGGCCCTGGGCGCGGCAATACAGAACGTCGTCGTGGACACGCAGGACGACGGCCGCCGGGCTATAGAGCTCCTCAAGCGCCGCGACGCAGGCCGCGCGACCTTCCTGCCCCTCGATACGATACGCGGCGGCAGGCTCGACCGGATACCGTCGGAGGACGAGGGCTGCCTCGGCCTCGCCGTGGACCTCGCGAGCTTCGACGGGCGTTATAGGAACATCTTTGAGAACCTTTTGGGCCGCACCCTGGTGGCGGAGACGCTCTCCGACGCCGTGGCCATCTCGCGGAAGAACGGAAACCGTCTGCGTATAGTCACGCTGGACGGCCAGCTCATAAACGCGGGCGGCTCCATGACCGGCGGCAGCGCATCGAGGAACGCGGGTATACTCTCGCGCCGCGCGGAGCTGGAGAAATTGCAGGGCAGCCGCGGCAGACTGGCCAAGGCCCGGGACGAGCTTGCGGCGAGGGTGGAGACCCTCAAGCGCGAGCTGGCCTCGGCGCGCTACGAGCTGGACGTCGCCGCGCAGGAGCTGCAAAGCGTAAATAACGAGCTGGCCTCCCTGCGTGCGGAGCGCCGCACGACGGAGAACGCCGCCGCGCAGCTGGAACTGCTCAGGCAGAGCATCTCCGGCGACAGCCAGACGCGGGCGAAAGCGCTGGCAGATATGGAAGCCGGGGCCGAGAGCGCCAGGCGCGAGCTCGCGGCGCGTGAGGAGCGCATAGGCGAGCTCCGGGCCGAGGCCGCGCGTATAAAAGAAGAGATAGCCGCCGCCACGCAGAAGAAGCTGGAGGTGGAGGGCGAGCGCACGAAGACAGACCGCGCCGTCCAGGAGAAGAACAATGCCCTGCTGGACATGGAGCGCACCTGCGCGAGGTTCGAGCAGAAGAAGCTCTCCGCCGAGCTGGAGGAAAAGCAGCTGCTGGACAAGCTCTGGGACGGCTACGAGCTGAGCCACAGCGCCGCCGAGGCGGTGCGGCGGCCCATAGAGAGCGCCGCAAAGTCGAACCGGCGCATTGCGGAGCTCAAGAAGGAGATGAACTCCCTTGGCACGCCGAACCTGGGTGCCATCGACGAATACGCCAGGGTCAGCGAGCGCTATGAGTTCCTCGCCTCCCAGCGGGACGACGTTGAGAAGGCGAAAAATGAGCTGCTGGGTATAATTTCCGACATAACCGGGGAAATGAGAACTATCTTTACCCGCGAGTTCACCGCGATAAACGAGAGCTTCCGCGCCACCTTCACGGAGCTCTTCGGCGGCGGCAAGGCGGAGCTGACGCTGGAGCCGGGCGAGGACGTGCTCAGCTGCGACATAGATATAAAGGTACAGCCCCCCGGCAAGGCGCTGACGACGCTCTCTCTGCTCTCGGGCGGCGAGACGGCCTTCGTGGCCATTGCGCTGTATTTTGCCATCATCAAGGTCCGGCCCACGCCCTTCTGCGTCATGGACGAGATAGAGGCCGCGCTGGACGAGGCGAACGTCATCCGCTTTGCGGAGCACATGCGCCAGATATCGAATAAAACGCAGTTCATAGTCATCACGCACCGCCGCGGCACGATGGAGGAGGCGGACTTCCTCTACGGCGTGACGATGCAGGAAAAGGGCGTCTCCAAGGTCATAGAGCTAGACCTGGAGGAGGCCGAAAAGCACACAGAGGAGGCAGCGGGCGAATGGGATTCTTCGACAAGATAAAGGCCGGGCTGGAAAAGACCCGGCGACAGATGGGCGGCGTCTTTGCCGAGTTCACGGGCGAGAACGAGGAGTTTTTTGACGAGCTGGAGGAGGCGCTTATCGTGGCGGACTCCGGCGCGGACACGGCATATAAGGCGGTGTCCAGCCTGCGCGACATGGTCCGCGAGCGCTCTCTGCTGGGCAGGGAGGAGGTCAAGGCGGGCCTCGTGGAGGTGCTCTCGGGCATACTCTCCGTGGGCAGCTTTGAGCTGAAGCTGGACACAAAGCCCTCCGTCATCCTGATGGTCGGCGTGAACGGCGTCGGCAAGACGACGACTATAGGCAAGCTCGCCGCCAAGTTTACTGCCCAGGGCAAGAAAGTCCTGCTTGCGGCGGGGGACACCTTCCGCGCCGCGGCGGCGGAGCAGCTGACGGTCTGGGCGGAGCGCTCCGGGGCCGACATCGTGAAGCACGGTGAGGGCTCCGACCCCGGAGCCGTGGTGTTCGACGCCCTCTCCGCCGCCAAGGCGAGGGGCACGGATATCGTCATCATCGACACGGCCGGACGCCTGCACAACAAGCAGAACCTGATGAACGAGCTGGCCAAGATTCGCCGCATAATCACCCGCGAGCTGCCTGAGGCCGACGTCGAGACGCTAATGGTCATCGACGCCACCACGGGGCAGAACGGGCTCATCCAGGCCAAACAGTTTGCGGACACCGCGGATATCACGGGCATCGTCCTCACGAAGCTGGACGGCACTGCGAGGGGCGGCATCGTGTTCGCCATCGCGCGCGAGATGGGCGTGCCGGTCAAATACGTGGGCGTGGGCGAGGGCATGGACGACCTCATGCCCTTCGAGCCGAAGTCCTTTTCGGAGGCGCTGCTGTCATGAAGCTGATACTTGCATCGAACAATAAGGGCAAGGTCGTGGAGTTCCGCGAGATACTTGCCGGGACGGGCATAGAGGTCATCCCGCAGCGCGAGGCCGGCTGCGACTTCGAGGTGGACGAGACGGGCGAGACTTTTGAGGAAAACGCCTTTCTCAAGGCCGAGGCAGCAATGAAGGCGACGGGCCTGCCCGCCGTCTCCGACGACTCCGGCCTTGAGGTGGACGCCCTGGGCGGCGCGCCCGGCGTACACAGCGCGAGGTATACCGGAAATCACGAGGATTCCGACCTGGACCGGCGCAAATTCCTTATGAAGAATCTGGAGGGCGAGGAACATCGCACGGCGCGTTTCGTCTCAGCCATATGCTGCGTGTTCCCTAACGGCGACGTCCTGAGCGCCCGCGGCACCTGCGAGGGGCGCATAGCGACCTATATGAAGGGCGAGAACGGCTTCGGCTACGACGCCATGTTCATCGCCGAGGGCCATGACATCACCATGGCCGAAATGACCCACGAGCAGAAGAACGAGATTTCGCACCGGGGCCGCGCCCTGCGCGAGTTTGCCCGCGTGCTGAAGGAGTATTGCAATGCTGACAAGTAAGCAGAGAGCCTATCTTCGCGGCCTGGCCGCGAAGGAGGACACCATCCTGCAAATAGGCAAGGACGGGATAACGGAAAACACCACAGCCGCGCTCTCGGACGCCCTGCGCGCCAGAGAGCTGGTAAAGGGCCGCGTGCTGGAAAACTCCATGCTGACGGCGCGCGAGGCCTGCGACACGCTCTCGGAGCGCTGCCGGGCCGAGCAGGTGCAGGTCATAGGCAGCAAGTTCGTGCTCTATAAGCGCAACGAGACCGACCCCAAGATAGAGCTGCCCAAGTCCCAGAAGCGGAAATGAGGATAGCGGTCTACGGGGGCAGCTTCAACCCCCCGCACCCGGCGCACGTCCGGGCGGCGCGCCTGGCCTACGCGGCCCTCGCGCCGGATAAGCTGCTCGTGATCCCGGCGGCTGACCCGCCGCACAAGGCCCTGGCCGCTGGCAGCCCCACGCCGGAGGAGCGCTTCGAGCTTACGAAGCTCGCTTTCCGGGACTTCCCGGAGGCCGAGACCTCGGATATGGAGCTGCGCCGGGGAGGGGAGAGCTATACCTCGGACACCGTCGAGGAGCTGGCTCGGGAGTATCCCGGTGCGGAGCTCTGGCTCGTCATAGGCACGGATATGCTCACGAGTTTTGAGCGATGGCACGAGTTCCGCTCAATCCTCGCGGGCGCGGCCCTGGCCGTCCTGCCCCGGAACGAGGGCGAACTGCCGGAGATAGAGCGCTGCGCCGCGCGCTTCGAGGCGCTCTACGGCGCGCGGGTGCGTATAATAGACGCCGCGCCCCTGCCCATGTCCTCCTCAGAGATGCGGGACATGCTCGTTGCCCGCAGGGGAGCGGACGTGCTCGACGGCGAGGTCTATGCGCGCATCATCCGCCTGCGCGACTACGGCGCGAAGCCCCAGCTCGATTGGCTGCGCGAGCGCGCCTATGCCTACCTGAAACCCAAGCGCATCCCCCATGTTGCCGGCTGCGAGCAGGAGGCGTCAAAACTAGCCCTGCGCTGGGGCGAGGACCCGGGCGACGCCGCCGAGGCCGGGATTTTGCACGATATCACCAAAAAACTCAGCATGGACGAGCAGTTGATATTGGCGGAGAAATATGGTATAGTGTTCGATAAATTTGAGCGGGAGAATATAAAGCTCACGCACGCTATCACGGGAGCGGCGCTTTCTAAGGAGCTTTTCGGCGTCCCGGAGCGAATTTACAGCGCCATCCGCTGGCACACGACGGGCCGCGCGGATATGACGCTGCTGGAAAAGATAATCTACATCGCGGACTATATAGAGCCCACGCGCGACTTTGAGGGCGTGGAGCGGCTCCGGCAGCTCGCGTATGAGGACATAGACTCCGCCATGGCCCTCGGGCTCAGGATGAGCCTGGAGGAGCTGAGGCAAAGCGGCATTGAACCTCACGGCGCCACCGTAAGCGCCCTGGCATGGTACGGAAAGGACAAGGTGTAATGCATCTCTACGGCGGAAGCGGAAAACACTCAAAGAAGAAGCCCGAGAAAGGAAAGAAATACGAGGAATACGACTACGACGCCGGCTACGGCGAGGACTATGATTACGAAGACTACGACTATGAACCCGCGCCAAGGCAGAGCCATAGCCGGAACGCTGGCCAGACCCGCAAGACCGAGCCCAAGCCCCGCAGAAGCGAGCCGCAGCGCCGCAGCCGCCGCAGGGACTCCGAGGACATAAGGAGCACCAACCGCACCGTCTACGGCGGCAACGGCTATGACTATGAGGACGACCTGCACTTTGCCTCGGACGCCTATATCTCGCGCGAGGAGCAGCGCAGGAACAAGCACCGCGGGCGCGGCGCGCTCATAACCATCTGCGTGCTGCTCATACTCTGCATAGGCGGCTATGCTGGCTTCAAGATGTGGGCCAAGCCCGCCGCAACGCAGGATAACGGCCCCAACACCTACGACAGCTCCGACAGCAGCTCGACCGGCGGCGTGGATGGCGTGGCGCCCGGCCAGGCGGACAGCAACAGGCGCCCCGGCGTCTGGACCTTCCTGGTCAGCGGCCTGGACCGCGAGGGCCTGCATACCGATACCAACATCGTCGGCATGTTCGACACTGTAGAGGGCAAGCTGAACCTCGTGAACCTCCCGCGTGACCTGCTCATAAACATTCCGATAAGCCCCAAGCAGATGAACCAGCCCTATCCCGCAAGCATCAACAACGGCGGCGACGGCATCTCCGCCCTGCTCGACGCGGTGAAGGATATCCTCGGCTACGAGGTGGACTGCTGGGCGGTGATCGACATCCAGGCCACGGCGGACATTGTTGAAGCCATAGGCGGCGTGTACTATGACATCCCCTTCGACATGGACTGGGACGCGCCTGACCAGAACCCGCCCGTGAGCATCCATATCAAGCAGGGCTACCAGCTCCTGGACGGCGACGACTTCGTGAACGCCATGCGCTTCCGTATCTCGAACGACGGCTCCAACACCTACATCGGCGGCGACATCGAGAGGATAGCCTTCCAGCAGAAGCTGCTCATGGCCCTGGCCCGCCAGACCCTCTCGCTGGAGAATATCCCGAACCTGACGAAGATTTTTGAAATTTATGAAAAGCGCGTTGACACCAACGTCTCCGTCGGCAACCTGGCCTATTTCGCCACGGAATTCATGAAGCTGGACGCGGACAGCATCACCTTCCAGACCATCCCCTCGAAGGGCGACGGCTACGCCCTGGGCAAGAGCTATGTTTTGCCCTATATCGACGAGTGGCTGGAGGTCATAAACGAGTACCTGAACCCGTTCACAGTCGAGATAACGCGCGAAAATATCAATATGATATCCTACGACATGGAGACCGGCACCTGGGATATGACCCAGGGCTACATCGCCGGTCAGTGAGGAATAAAGGGGAGGTAGGGAAAATGCTGACACCGAGAGAGATAGCCGAGGCTGCGGTCAAGACGCTGGACGCCAAAATGGCCAAGGATATAAAGCTCCTGTGCACCACGGAGCAGACCGTGCTTGCGGACTATTTCGTCATCTGCACGGCGACGAGCTCCACCCACGTGAAGACCCTGACGGACGAGGTGGACAAGGCCCTTTCCGAGCTGGGCGAGCCGCCCCTGCGCCGCGAGGGCTATCGCGGCGGCGGCTGGATACTGCTGGATTTCGGCTGCGTCATCGTGCACATCTTCCAGAAGGAGATGCGCGAGTTTTATAACCTCGAGCACCTGTGGAGCGACGCGGAGGAGATAAGCCTCTCAGCCCTTCCCGGCCCTACGGTCTGAGCCTGGAGCTCGGGTCAAAGGGGCCTGCGGTACAATATAAAAAGGGGAGAACTGAAAATGGCTTACGATTTCCTGAGAATAGAGAAAAAATGGCAGAACTACTGGCTTGAGAACAAGACCTACAAGGCCGTTACCGGGGATAAAACGAGGAAGAAATTCTATCCTCTCATAGAGTTCCCCTATCCCTCGGGCGACGGACTGCACGTCGGCCACCCGCGGCCGTATACGGCGATGGATATCGTCGCGCGCAAGCGCCGCATGGAGGGCGAGAACGTTCTGTTCCCGATAGGCTTTGACGCTTTCGGCCTGCCCACCGAGAACTACGCCATCAAGAACCACATGCACCCCCGCGACGTCACCAAGCGCAATATCGAGCGCTTTTCAAAGCAGCTGCAAATGCTGGGTTACAGCTTTGACTGGGACCGCATGGTCGATACCACGGACCCCAACTATTACAAGTGGACCCAGTGGATATTCCTGCAAATGTACAAGCAGGGCCTGGCGTATAAGACCTCCATGCCCGTCAACTGGTGTACGAGCTGCAAGATAGTCCTGGCAAACGAAGAGGTTGTGAACGGCGTCTGCGAGCGCTGCGGCGGCGAGGTCATCAAGAAGGAAAAGAGCCAGTGGATGCTGGCCATCACGAAGTATGCCCAGCGCCTGCTGGACGATCTGGACGACGTTGATTATATCGAGCGCGTCAAGATACAGCAGCGCAACTGGATAGGCCGCTCCACGGGCGCCGAGGTGGACTTCGCCACGACGGCGGGGGACACGATGTGCGTCTTCACCACGCGGCCGGATACGCTCTTCGGCGCGACCTATATGGTCATGAGCCCGGAGCACGCCCTTATAGCCAAGTGGTCGGACAAGATAACGAATCTGGACGCCGTCCGCGCCTACCAGCGTGAGGCCGCGCGCAAGTCCGATTTCGAGCGCACGGAGCTGAACAAGGAAAAGACCGGCGTTGTCCTTGAGGGCGTCCGCGCGATAAACCCCGTGAACGGGGAGGAGATACCCATCTTCCTGTCCGACTACGTCCTCGCAAGCTACGGCACCGGCGCTATCATGGCCGTCCCGGGCCACGACCAGCGCGACTGGGAGTTTGCTGAGAAGTTCGGCCTGCCTATAATCGAGGTCGTAAAGGGCGGCGACGTGACCAAGGAGGCCTATATCTCCAAGGACGAGAGCGCCATCATGGTGAACTCCGGCTTCCTGGACGGCATGACCGTAAAGGACGCCATCCCGGCCATGATAAAGTGGCTGTCCGAGAAAGGCCTTGGCCGCGAGAAGGTGAACTTCAAGCTGCGCGACTGGGTCTTCTCCCGCCAGCGCTACTGGGGCGAGCCCATCCCCATGATCTGGTGCGACAAGTGCGGCTGGCAGCCTGTGCCTGAAGATCAGCTGCCCCTGCTCCTGCCCGAGGTGGAGAGCTACGAGCCCACTGACGACGGCGAATCCCCCATCTCCAAGATGACCGAATGGGTAAACACCACCTGCCCCTGCTGCGGCGGCTCGCGCACATGCGCGACTGGGTGGAGTGTACCTGCCCGAAGTGCGGCGGCCCCGCCGAGCACGAGACGGATACCATGCCCAACTGGGCCGGCTCCTGCTGGTACTTCCTGCGCTACCTCGACCCGGATAACGACCAGGCCCTGGCGAGCGAAGAGGCCCTGGACTACTGGAGCCCCGTGGACTGGTATAACGGCGGCATGGAGCACACGACCTGCTGTACAGCCGCTTCTGGCACAAGTTCCTCTATGACATCGGCGCCGTGCCGACGAAGGAGCCCTACGCCAAGCGCACGAGCCACGGCATGATCCTCGGCCTGAACCCGCACAACTACGCCAACCTCAGCGATGACGACCGCGACAAGCTGCTGGCCGAGTACGGCAGCGAGAAGGCCGTGCGCGAGTACCTGGTGGAGAAATACGGCGAAATGGCCGAGCACCCCATCGTTAAGATGAGCAAGAGCCTGGGTAACGTCGTGAACCCTGACAGCGTGGTCAAGGAGTTCGGCGCGGATACGCTGAGGCTGTATATCATGTTCCTGGGCGACTTTGAAAAGGCCGCGCCCTGGAATCCGAGTGCCGTCAAGGGCTGCAAGCGCTTCCTGGACCGCATCTGGGCCATGGCCGAGAACCGCATCGAGGGCGACGAGAGCTACTCCGCCGCCAACGAGAAGGAAGTCCACCGCTGCATCAAGAAAGTCAGCGAGGACATAGAGAACATGAAGTTCAACACCGCCATCGCCGCGATGATGACGCTGATGAACCAGTTTGCCGAGCACGCGCCCAGCCGCGGCGATATGAAGGCCCTGCTGGCCCTGCTGAGCCCCTTTGCGCCGCACATGGCCGAGGAGCTTTGGGAGATACAGGGCTTCGAGGGCATCGCCAGCCTGAGCCCCTGGCCGCAGTACGACGAGGCCAAGACGCTCGACGACGAGAAGGAGATAGCCGTCCAGGTGAACGGCAAACTGAGGAGCACCGTCGTCGTCCCCGCCGGCTGCGAGGACGCCGTCGCCGTGGAGGCCGCGCTGGCCGACCAGAAGGTGAAGAAGTTCACCGACGGCTGCGCGATAGTGAAAACGATAGTAGTGAGGGACAAGCTGGTAAACATTATCGTGAAGCCCTCCAAGTGAGTTTTTCTTGACATCGGCGCGCGAAGTAATTATAATGCATATGCTAACGGGTTAATTGCCCTTACTGCGCCGCAAGGTGTCTTTGGAGGGAGGGAATAGAATGTCTGAGATTTACGTTAAGGAAAACGAGTCGCTGGATAACGCACTCAAGCGTTTCAAGCGCAGCTGCGCCAAGGCCGGCGACCTGGCTGACCTGAGGAAGAAG
>ENA-ORNG01001988-ORNG01001988.1-human-gut-metagenome-genome-assembly--contig:-NODE-1988-length-13241-cov-3.897543_pt1 | contig 13241 bp, 10 predicted proteins | sample MGYA00242113_ERZ509018 | MGnify/ENA primary metagenome ERZ509018 (study PRJEB26280, sample SAMEA2338711) | human gut metagenome | biome: human gut; feature: human-associated habitat; material: faeces... | reverse complement strand
CGCGAGCTGGGTTCAGAACGTCGTGAGACAGTTCGGTCCCTATCTGTCGTGGGCGTAGGATATTTGAGGAGCGCTGTTCCTAGTACGAGAGGACCGGAATGGACGCACCGCTGGTGTATCGGTTGTCATGCCAATGGCACGGCCGAGCAGCTATGTGCGGATCGGATAAACGCTGAAAGCATCTAAGCGTGAAGCCGTCTCCAAGATAAGATATCCCACTGTTTACAGTTAAGACCCCTTGTAGACTACGAGGTTGATAGGTTGGATGTGTAAGTACAGCGATGTATTTAGCTAGCCAATACTAATAGGTCGAGGGCTTGACCTTGATAAGTAAGTATTATGTGTCAAGTATGTTAATTCTTCCATAAATCAATATCTGTATTTAGTTTTCAGGGTATATATTTAATATCCTACGAGCTATGCACCATTAGCTCAGTTGGTAGAGCACCTGACTCTTAATCAGGGTGTCCACGGTTCGAGCCCGTGATGGTGTACCATCAATGGCCCGTTGGTCAAGCGGTTAAGACATCGCCCTCTCACGGCGAAAACAGGAGTTCGATTCTCCTACGGGTCACCACATTGACCTATAGGTTCATTTTTTAAAAATCAGTAGTGCTTTTACATTACTGCATAGTCGGTGTTGATTACTTTGAGGGTCCACCCGTTCCCATCCCGAACACGGTAGTTAAGCTCAAACGTGCCGAAAATACTCGGAGGGCAGCCTCCCGGAAAAATAGGTAATGCCGACATTTATAAACCACTTACTTTATGTAGGTGGTTTTCTTTTTTGTAGTTTTATTATTTCCGGTCGGACCGCAGGGCGGTACCCAAAATATCATTCGCATATAAATACGCTCTGATATTTTGACCACTACTAAGTTCTTTTTGCTCCTTTTATCTGCCACCGGCAGCAGTCGCAAACGAACCTCGAAAAAATAGGTAATGCCGACATTTATAAACCACTTACTTTGTGTAGGTGGTTTTTATTTTTTGGTTGATATTGATTTAATAATATGATACTATTAAATTGTTGGAGGCGAAATTCTATGAAAAAAATTACTGCAATCATATTATCAATATTAATTTTATTAGGTATTTATTATCCTTGTAATATTTTAGCTGCATCAATGCCAACAACGACAATTACATCAGTAAAAGCACAAAGCAAAGCATTTACAGTTAAATGGAAGAAAAAATCAGGTATTACAGGATACCAAATTCAGTATTCTACTAACAGTAAATTTAAAAAGGGAAACAAATCAATTAAAATTAAAAATGCTAAAACAATATCAAAAAAGATAACTAAACTAAAAGCAGCCAAAAAATACTATGTTCGGATAAGAACATATAAAGGAAAAAAATATTCAAAATGGTCTAAAGTAAAGAGTATAAAAACTCCGAAAGAGTCAAAATGTACCAAAGATAATATCCAAAAAGAAAAACATTGCACAAACAATAACAATCATAGTATAAGCTGCGGCAATATGAAAAAATGGTTTAATAGCAGGGATGAAGTTGACGATTACTGGGTGCAAGTAGATAATGATTACTATAAGCAATACCTGGACGGAATAATTACTTTTGAGGAGTATCACAAGAAGTCACCAGGTGGCTATGAATGTTGGTCTTGCAGTTATTGTGGCAAATGGACAGGTAATTTTAAATATAATTAAAATTATGACATTAAATGAAGAAATATACAAAACTGTTATGAAAATACCGTATGGCAAGGTTGCAACTTACGGGCAAATTGCAACGATTTGCGGTAATCCTTATTATGCAAGGGCAGTCGGTAATGCGCTGCATAAAAATCCAAACCCTCAAAAAATACCTTGCTATCGTGTTGTAAACAGTAAAGGCAAGCTGACAGAAAATTTCGCCTTTGGCGGTTTGAAGGTGCAGTCGGATTTGCTTATAAGCGAGGGTATCGAAGTAATTGACGGCAGAGTTAATTTAGAAAAATATCAATGGCGTGGCTAAAATATTAGATTATAATTTTAAATCGCTGATTATAATATTATTTTTATCGCTACATTGTGATACATTATAAATAAACAGAAATGACGATTACTATTACACAAAAATTAAAATGACTAATGAAATTTTAAACGCAGAAAGCGTTGTAAGGAAATTAAGGAGCAATTCTTAAAACAATATGGATATTTTAACTTTTTTAAATGAAAACATCACAACTAAAACTTCGCTTAGTGAAATTTTAGATGTATTTTGCAAAATGTGTGAAATTGAATTGCCCAAATCACAATTGCTTTTTGAAACAGGTGTGTTTTCGTTCACTTGCGATGAGCAATATTATTTTTCGCTTGTAAGGCAGTATGAGGCGGAGAATGATGGATACAACCAAATTCATATTGATGTTATTTACCCGCCTACAAATCGAATCAGTGACCTTTCACGCACCGATTGGATAGAAAATGTTGATGAATTTAAGCAAGCAGTGCTTTTATCTAATGAATATTCAATTTTAAAGGATGAGCCTATTTATAAAATTGATACTTATGACGACAGTACAGAGTAAGGAATATTATGGTTGAATTTTGCAACTATATAAAGCTCAAAAGAAGAAATTTGGTTTGATTAGATTTTAGAAGATTGGAAATCGTTACATAAAAAAGGCGTCATCATTGGAAAAATCCTTTGATGACGCCTTTTATTATTCCTTTTTATCAAGTAAGCTGATTGCTTCTTTTGACATAGGAATAAGAATTATTAAGTTTATAATTGTCATTAAGCCTATTCCTACATCGCCTAAATCCCATACAATTGTATATGCCTGAAGCCCACCGATAAACAGCATAATAAGAGCGATAATTTTATAAAGTGTTTGACTCCACCAATTGTTACCGCACAGGTATGCCACATTAGATCTTGCATAAAACAGAATTCCAATAAAAGTAGAAAAACTGAAAAGAAACAGAATTACAGCAACAAATATTGTACCGAAACTGCCAAGGTGATAATTCATAGCACTTTGAAGCAAATCCATACCTTGCTTACCTTTTGTGATGCTTTCCGGAGCCAGCAGCATAATCATAGCTGTGCAGGTGCAAATAACAATAGTGTCTATCAAAACACCGAGGGATTGAACCATTCCTACTGTTTCAGGCCTTTTGCCATCGGCAGCGGCAGCAGCACAAGGCGCAGAGCCTGAACCTGCTTCGTTTGAAAATAAGCCTCTTTTAATTCCGTTCATTAAAACAGCACCGAATCCGCCGCCTGCAACTTGCTTTATACCAAACGCTTCTTCAAATATTCTTTCAAATACACCGGGCATCAAGCTGATATTTTTAATTATTATAAATATTGTAACAACAAAATATATAACCGCCATTATAGGAACAATAACATCAAGCACTTTAACCGTTGCATCTTTTCTTAAAACAATTAAGCTTGATATTATTACAAGAATTACCGTTGTATAAATCGGCGGTATTGAAAATGCATTTTTAAAAGCGGATGTTACGGAATTGCTGATAACTTGGCTTATGCCGCACCAGCAAATAAGCCCAAACATTGCAAAGAGAATAGCGATAAATGATTTCTTAATTTTCTTCTTTCTCTTTTTTTCAACATAATCGTGAATGTAATAAGCAGGTCCGCCGTGGTATCCGCCGTAAAGCGGGTCTTTCTTTTTATGAAGCTGAGCAAGCGTGCCTTCCGCATATGCTGTTGACGCACCTAAAAATGCCGATACCCACATCCAAAACACAGCGCCTGCACCGCCGACGGATATGGCGGCTACTACACCTACTAAATTTCCCATACCTACTCTTGTGGCGGTGGAAACTATCAGCGTTTGAAAAGTTGATAAGCTTTTTTTATCATCATTTTTTTCGCCAAGCGCCCTAATCATTGTGGGCAGCTTTCTTATCGGCATAAATTTAGTTCTTATCGTAAAAAATATTCCTGTCGGAATAAGCAAAATGACAAGTAAAGGTATGCCTATGCTTGTCCCTTTGAAATTAAGCGTTATTAAATCTCCCCAAAGAAAATTATAAATACTTACAATTATATTTGACATAAATTCCCCTTAAATAAAAATCACCGATTAGGTTTACCAACCGGTGATTAAAATCAGATTATTGTTTTTTTAAAGCTCTTTCAAGCCATACTGCACCTAAATCAAGCGCATTGAAAAGGCCTTGCTTTTCACTCTTCTTAATAATCTTTTCCTTTGGTGATGTAACTGAAGGGTCGGTATCAATAAGCTGTATTGCAACTTTACCTGATACTTTTAATCCTTTAATATCTTCATCGCTGAGAATATTAAGGCAAACTACATATGCCTCACTCATACTTCCATAATAGATAGTTTTGCCACATCTTACCAAAGGCTTACCTTTGTATTCTAGGATTTTTTCCTTTTTGCTTTCTGCCAAAGATAACCCTCCTTTAATTTTAATCGAGATAGGACTTTACCATTGCAGCCAAAAGCTCATCACGGTCAAGTCGCCTTATCAAACTTCTTGCATTGTTGTGAGTGGTTATATATGTTGGGTCTTCGGTCAAAATATAACCTACTATTTGGTTAATAGGATTGTAACCTTTTTCCTGCAAAGCGTCAAAAACCTCAGTCAAGGTTTCTTTCATAACATCCTCGTGATCGTCACCAATTCTAAAAGTCATAGTTTTATCAGTCATGGTAAAGTCACCTCCCTGTAAAGCATTATATCTTAATTATATACATAATTATTCAAAATTACAATACCTTTTTTAAATTTCATTTCAAAAACGCTTGACTTAATAGGTGTTTTGGTTTAAAATCTTTGTATAAATTAAATGCTATGACTGAGGGCGTTTGCCGCAGTAGTTGATATTTTTGCATTTTAGAGAGCTGTGTATTTGCTGGAATCACAGTATTGCTTTTATCAATGAATTTCGACTCACGAGCTTCCTGTGAAAAGCAGGGCGTATTTCTGCGTTAAGGATTTTGAGTGGCACATATTTATGTGCAATTTGAGTGGTACCACGGATATAATTCGTCTCATTTTTATGAGGCGATTTTTTTATTGTTTAATTGGAGGGAATTATGGATAACAAAATTTTAAGTTTGAAAGAAAAATTTGTGTCCGAACTTGATAAGATTGATAATCTTGCTGATATTGAAAGTATCAGGGTATCATATCTTGGCAAAAAGGGCAGTGTTACAGACCTTCTTAAAGGTATGAAAGAACTTTCAAATGATGAAAGAAAGGCTTTCGGCCAAAAGGTTAATGAACTCAAAGGTCTTGTAAACGAAAAAATTACAGAAAAAACAAATGAACTCAAAGAAAAGGAAATTCAAAAAGAAATTGAACTTATGCCTGAATTTGATTTATCAATGCCGCCGGTTATGGATAGGGGTTCATATCATCCTATTACACTTGTGCAAAGGGAATGTGAGAGAATATTCAAATCAATGGGCTTTACCGTTGAAGATTACAGCGAGATTGTAACCGACTATGAATGTTTTGAATCACTTAATATTCCTAAGCATCACCCTGCCCGTGATATGCAAGATACTTATTATCTTACAAACGGTCAGCTTTTAAAAAGCCAAACTTCAGCTGCTCAAAATGCTATCTATAAAAAATATAGAGATGCGCTTGTAAATGACGGTGTTCCGATTAAAGCTATTTTCCCTGGCAGATGCTTTAGAAACGAAGCAACAGACGCTTGCCACGAAAATACTTTCTTCCAAATGGAAGGTGTTATGGTTGATAAGAATATCTCTATTTCAAACCTTATTTATTTTATGAAAACAATGCTTTCCGAAGTATTCCAAAAGGATATTAAGGTTAGGCTTCGCCCGGGCTTTTTCCCATTCGTTGAACCCGGTTTTGAACTTGACATCAGTTGCCTTATTTGCGGCGGTGAGGGCTGCCCAAGCTGTAAGCACAGCGGTTGGCTGGAACTTTGCCCTTGCGGTATGATTCACCCTGAAGTTCTTAAAGCAGGCGGAATTGACCCTGATGAATATACGGGTTTTGCATTTGGTTTAGGCCTTACAAGACTTGTTATGATGAAATATGGCATTAAAGATATTCGTGATTTAAACAGTGGTAATCTTAAAACATTATCACAGTTCACAGACGATGAAAATTAAGAGGGGAGGAATTAAATATGTTTTTATCAATGAATTGGATTTCAGATTTTGTTGATTTTACAGGTCTTGATAAGGTCGAGCTTATTCATCGCTTCTCTCTTTCTACTGCCGAAGTTGAAAATGAAATTTTCTTCAAAGGTTCAGATATTAGCGGTATTGTTGTAGCAGAAATTAAATCTGTTGAAAATCATCCTGATTCTAAAAAACTTCATCTTCTTAAGGTTGACGCAGGTGACGGTCAGCTTACAGATGTTGTATGCGGCGCTCCTAATGTAAGAGTCGGCCTTAAAACAGCTTTTGCAAAAATTGGTGCAAAGATAGGTGAAATTGAAATTGCACCGAGGAAGCTTGCCGGCTACACATCAAACGGTATGTGTTGCAGTGAAAAGGAAATCGGTATTTCTGATGATAACAGCGGCATTATGGAAATAACAGACGATTTGCCAAATGGTACCGATATTAAAGATGCATATCAGGTTGATGATATTATTTTTGAAGTTGATAATAAATCACTCACAAACCGTCCTGATCTTTGGGGCCATTATGGCATTGCCCGTGAATTTGCAGCTCTTGCCGGCAGAGAACTTAAGCATCTTGAAACTGTTGATTTATCACAGTATAACAATTTACCGAAGGTTGATATGAAGATTGAAGACCCGCTTTGCCAAAGGTATTCTTGTTTGCAGGTTGAAAATATCAACACAAATATTTCGCCTGTTAATATGCGTATCCGCCTTTTCTATTGCGGAATGAGAGCTATCAATTTCCTTGCAGACCTTACTAACTATCTTATGCTTGAAATGGGTCAGCCAATGCACGCATTTGATTCGCGCAAGGTTGAAAAAATCAGAATTAAGCGTTTTGATACACCGTTTACTTTCAAAACTCTTGACGGTGTAGAAAGAAATATTGACGAAAATACACTTATGATTTGTAACGATAATACCCCTGTTGCAATTGCGGGTATTATGGGCGGACTTGATAGTGAGATTATTGATGATACTCACACATTAACCCTTGAATCTGCCACTTTTAATGCTGTTTCAATTCGTAAGTCAACTGTTCGCCTTGCTCACAGAACAGACGCTTCTATGAGATATGAAAAATGCCTTGACCCTGAAATGACAGTACCTGCCATTGCCCGTTTTGTTAAGCTTATGACTGATATTGACGGCGGTGTAAAAGTTGTATCATCACTTACAGATGAATATGCTTTCCATTATGATACCGTTGAACTTGATTTTGATAAAGCTTTTGTTGATAAATATACCGGTATTGAAATCGGTAATGATACCATAATTTCAACACTTACTTCACTTGGATTTGACGCAAAAGTTGAAAATGATAATTTCAGCGTAGTTGTACCAAGCTGGAGAGCTACAAAGGATGTTACAATCAAAGCTGATATTATTGAAGAAATCACAAGAATTTACGGATATGATAACTTCGCTGTTCATACAGCGGTTGCGCCGCTTTATCCTGTGCGCCCTGCTGTTGAAAAAACAGATGAGGATAAGATTAAGGATATTCTCGTAAATCATTTTAATCTTCACGAGCTTCATTCATATGTTTGGGCTTATTATGATGAATATAAAGCATTGGGTATTGAAGTTGAAGATAATATTAAACTCGTTAATGCTACAAATCCTAATATTGAAACTATTCGTAATTCGGTAATTCCTACACAACTTTGCCAAGTTAAATATAATACTTCATACAGCACTGATTTCGGTGTGTTTGAAATCGGCAGAGTTGCAAACGGTCTTAAGGATGACGGACTTGTTGATGAGCATAAAATGCTTGCTGTTACACTCTTCAGCAAAACCAAGAGCGTTGAAAAGCTTTACTTTGAACTTCGTGATATGCTTGCAACTTTGGCAGATAATATTAAGCATAAATCACTTGATTTTGAACCTGCAAAGCAAATGCATTCATATGAACATCCAAGAAATCTTAATACCGTTATTTGTGACGGTAATGAAATCGGTACAATCGGCATTGTTCACCCTGTTGTATCTAAAAAGATTGATAAAAAAGCTTCGGTTGTATTTGCTCAAATTGATGTTAAATCATTTGCTCAAATTGCAAATGCAAGTATCAGTTATGAAGAACCGTCAAAATATCCTGCTATGGAAATTGACCTTTCATTTGTAACAGATAAATTTGCTCCGATTAAAAATGCAATAGTAAATGCCAAGAGCCAGCTTGTTAAGAAAATTGAAGTTGTTGACACCTATAATGACGGTGAAGCAAAGTCTATCACAACCCGTATAACATTCTCTCATCCTGAAAAAACTCTTACTCGTGAAGAAGTTATGGATATTGTAAATACAGTTATTGATAAACTTGAAGCAGACGGAATTAAGCTTAAAAAGTAATAAGCACCACAAAAAATCCTCACTGAAGAAGTTCTTCAGTGAGGATTTTTTTATCATTTAATACTTAAGTTTTAAAATCATATTAAGTACATTGATTGCACTTCGTTCAAGCTCTCCTCTTGTAAGTCCGTTTTTAAGTCCTACTGTTTCTAACAGTGATTTATCAGGCTTGTATTTCTTTTCGGTTTTTTTAAATGAACCCGGCATATATACATCAACTTGTGAACGCACGCGGTATGCATTATCACGAAGGTTTGGAAATTCGTGGCTTTGTGAATGCTGCATCCACCAGTCAGTCATAACAGAACCGTCAAATCCCCATTCTTTTCTTAATACGGTAGTTACCAAGTCATAGTTATAATGGCTCCATACACCGTTTATTTTGTTATAGCTTGTCATAATATTAAGCGGCTTTGCTTCTTTCACACAAATTTCAAAGCCTTTAAGGTAAATTTCTCGAAGTGCACGCTGGGAAACAATCGAATTGTTAACAGTTCTGAAAGATTCCTGATTGTTGCACGCAAAATGCTTAGGGCAAGCAGAACCTCCGCTTGCCTGAATACCCTTTACATAAGCAGCAGCCATTTTACCGGTGAGAAGCGGGTCTTCACTGAAATATTCAAAGTTTCTGCCGCAAAGTACATTTCTGTGAATATTCATACCCGGCGCTAAAAGCACATTAGAACCTGCATTTCGGAGTTCTCTGCCCATTTCTGTTGCAAGTTTTTCAACAAGTTCTGTATTAAATGTGCTTGCAAGTGCAGTGCCGCAAGGAATGAGTGATGTATATTTTCTTACTCTTATTCCGGCAGGCCCGTCTGTTGTGATTACAGGCGGAATACCCTTTTTGTTTAATTCGGGAATAATTCCGCCGAATGCGCCTGCATTTCCGGCAACACCGTAGTTGCTGTCCATTCCGCCTTGCCCGCGGGTGAGTGCTTCAAGTTCCTCGTTATTTAAACTTGATACAAATGTTTCAACACTGATTTCACCTGATTTTACCAGCTCAAAATTATAATTGTGAACAATATGGCCTATTTCTTTAGGTAAGTTTTTAATTATTCTTTCACGAAGATAAGGCTTTTCAGGTTTAACCGTCACTTTTTTCGGTATGTATGAACCGTTTATTTTGTGTGCAATAATTCTGTCAATGTATTCTTTCGGCGCGCATATTGCTTCAAGTTCTTCAAGTACTGTATCTTCACTGTATTCAAATGAACCTATTTCTTGTACATCACGCACATTTTCACCAAGAAAGAATTTATATTCGCCTTTTTCTAAAATGTAAGCATATTTGTGGCCCGTTATTCCCGTATCGTCAAATGAAGCAAAATTGTATGCCGGTACTTCAAGAACTATTTTTTGGCTTTCTCCGGGTGCAAGTTCGGTAGTTTTGGCAAAAGATACAAGGCTCATAAGCGGTTTCGTAAGCTTGCCTTGCGGCGCCCTTGCAAAAAGCTCAACTACTTCTTTGCCGGCATATTTGCCGATATTTGTAACTTGAACCTCGGCTGTCATTTTTTCTTTATCTGCTTTAAAATCGAGCAGTTCAATATCAAAATTGGTATAGCTTAAACCGTAACCGAAAGGAAACAGTGCTTTTTCTTTTGCAAATGTTTCAAAATATCTGTAACCTACAAATATATCCTCAACATACACATTGAAAAGCTTATTGCCAAAATGCTTAGCACTTGGGTAATCTTCGTATTTAATTGCGATTGTATCTGTAAGTTTTCCCGATGGGTTTACTTTACCGTAAAGTACATCGGCAATTGCATTGCCGCTTTCCATTCCGCCTTGCCAAGCGTAGATTATACCTCTTAATCTGTCGTTATAATCAAGCACCCATTGCATATCAATTACATTGCCACAGTCAAGTAAAACTGTTACATTGCTGAAATTGTTGCATACTTGGTCTAAAAGTTTTCTTTCTTCGTCTGTTAGATAGTAACTGCCTTTTGTAAGCGTGTTTTCTCTGTCTTCACCGGCTGCACGCCCGATTACTACGAGTGCAACATCGCTTTCTTCGCTTGCTCTTTTAACTGTTTCATCGTCAAGGTGAGGCTCTTCAAAGCTCATCGGCCAGTGGCCCCAAAAGCCGTGCGGTGCAGGATTGTTTTTTGAAAAATCTTTGTAATAATTCAAAAGCCATTCGTTAACTTTACCGCCCGCATTTTTAATTCCGTCAATCACATTTACAAAGTAAGGTGCGTTTACATCACCGCCGCTTCCGTACCCTACATAAAAATAATCAAGCTGGCACCTGCCGAATACAGAAATCTTTGTATCCTTATTATATGGCAGGGCATTGTTGTTTTTTAAAAGGACTATTCCTTCACCGGCAGCTTCTCTGATTAGATTTGGCATATTTCCGAATATATCCCTTTCGCCCTCTGCTTTCACTTCAAGCTGCGATACCCCGCCGCTTGAAATTCTTTCGGATATGGTGGAAACAACCTTGTCAATTTTGTGTTTAAGTTTCATATCTTTTAATCCCCTTAAAATGAAAACTATTTCAATTATCATTATACATTATCAAAAAATCAATGTCTATATTTTTGTATAAATTTTCTATATGTGAACATAATATCTTTGAAAACGCAAACAAGAAAATAATTGGAGGAATTCAAATGAATTTAACTAAAAAAACGGCGTCAATTTTTCTTTGCGTCATTTTGAGCATTTCAAGCGTTCTTGCTTTTACTGCCTGCGGTAAAAATAACAGCAATAATAATACTTTAGACAGTACAAGCAGTGCCCAAAAGGCAAATGTGACGGTAAGATATTTGAACTTTAAGCCTGAAGTAGCAGATATTTACCAAAAAATCGCACAGGAATATGAAAAGGAAACAGGTGTTAAAGTAGTTGTTGAAACAGCGGCAAATAATGAATATGAATCTACTTTGACTGCAAAAATGTCAACCAAAAGCGCACCTACTCTTTTCCAAATTAACGGGCCTAAAGGATATTCGAATTGGAAAGAATACTGCGCTGATTTATCAGGCAGTGAACTTTATAAACATTTAAAGGATAAATCACTTGCAGTTACAAGTTCTGACGGAAAAGTATACGGTATTCCTTATGTTGTTGAAGGATACGGAATCATTTATAACAAAGCAATTTGCGATAAATATTTTAAACTCGATGATAAATCAACCGATTTTAAATCAATGGAAGATATTGATTCTTTTGATAAGCTCAAATCCCTAGTTGAAGATATGCAAAAAAATAAATCAAAGCTCGGTATTGACGGAGTTTTTGCTTCAACTTCATTAAAATCGGGCGAAAATTGGCGCTATCAAACCCACCTTGCAAATGTACCTCTGTTTTATGAATTTACAAAAAATAAAATAGATTTAACATCAGATGATACTTCAAAAATCACTTTTGAATATGCAGATAATTATAAAAATATATTTGACCTTTATTTGAATAACTCAACTGTTGATAAGGGTAAAACGGGTACTAAAACCGTAACGGATTCAATGGCTGAATTTGCACTTGAAAAATGCGCAATGGTGCAAAACGGTAATTGGGCTTGGAGCCAAATCAGCAAAGTAAAAGGAAATAAAGTTCAAAGCAAAAATGTAAAATTACTGCCTATTTATACAGGAGTTAAGGGTGAGGAAACACAAGGCCTTTGCATAGGTACTGAAAACTACTATGCAATTAACTCTAAAGCAAGTAAAGAAGAGCAAAAGGCGGCACAAGATTTCATCTATTGGCTTTATTCAAGCGAAAAAGGCAAAAAGTTTGTTACAGATGAGCTTGGATTTATTGCTCCTTTTGACACCTTTAATGATAACGAAGTGCCGAGTGACCCGCTTGCACAGGAAGTTAATAACTGGATGAATAAGCAAAGTGTTACTACAATTCCATGGTATTTCACAGTTTTTCCGTCACAAACTTTTAAAGATAATTTCGGCTCTTCGCTTTTAAAATATGCACAGGGTAATAAAACCTGGCAGCAGGTTAAAGAGGATTTCGTTAAAGATTGGGAAAGCGAAGCAAACGCGTCAAAATCATAAAAGCGCTCTTTGAGCGCTACATACAAAATTGAAAAGGGGACTGTTATGAAACGAAATATCAAAAAGTATTTTCCCATTTTTTTATTGCCGATAACGATTGCATTTGCATTTGCTTTTGTTATTCCGTTTTCAATGGGCGTCGGCCTTTCATTTACCGAATTTACTGCTGTAACGGATGCTAAATGGGTAGGCTTTCAAAATTATATCAGTGCTTTTTCTTCATCAAGTGATTTTTTGCACGCTCTCGGTTTTACAGCACTGTTTACCGTTGTTTCAGTAGTGACGGTTAATGTTTTCTCCTTTGCTTTGGCTCTGCTTTTAAGTCGTGGTATAAGGGGTACAAATCTTTTCCGTTCAGTTTTTTTTATGCCTAATTTAATAGGCGGTATTGTGCTTGGATATATTTGGAATTTGCTTATAAATGCAGTTCTTTCATCATTTGGTGTAGATATAACATATAAAGCGGAATATGGCTTTTGGGGCCTTGTAATTTTAACAAATTGGCAGCTTATAGGATATATGATGGTAATTTATGTTGCAGGACTTCAAAATGTTCCGCAAGACCTTATAGAAGCCGCACAAATTGACGGTGCATCACCGGCGAAAACACTCTTTTCGGTTAAAATTCCGATGGTTATGCCGTCAATTACAATTTGTATGTTTTTAACTTTAACCAATTCGTTTAAAATGTTTGACCAAAATCTTGCTCTTACGGCTGGCGCACCCGAGCGT
>ENA-ORNG01001986-ORNG01001986.1-human-gut-metagenome-genome-assembly--contig:-NODE-1986-length-13270-cov-22.634658_pt1 | contig 13270 bp, 10 predicted proteins | sample MGYA00242113_ERZ509018 | MGnify/ENA primary metagenome ERZ509018 (study PRJEB26280, sample SAMEA2338711) | human gut metagenome | biome: human gut; feature: human-associated habitat; material: faeces... | reverse complement strand
GCAATATCAAGTTGACTAAGGTCGATGAAGATTACCCGGACAACAAGCTGACAGGAGCGACCTTTGAGGTTTACAAAGATGTAAACGGAGACGGCAAATTGGACGACGGCGACGAGCTTATTGGTTTGCTTACCGAAACCTCTACCGGTATTTACGAGATGAAGGAGATTCTTTACGGAAAATACCTTGTAAGAGAAACCAAAGCACCGGAAGGCTTTGAGCTTGATAAGGGTGTGTACTCTGTTTTCATTGAAAAAGATGAAACCACCTACGAGGTAGAAAACAAAGCCGGCGTCGGCTTTATTAACACGGCAATGAAAGGAAACCTGAAAATCGTTAAGACTTCCTCTGACGGTAAGGTTGAAGGCTTCACTTTCAGAGTTACAGGAGTAAACGGTTATGACCGAAGCTTCACGACCGATAAGAACGGCGAAATCATTATCGAGGGACTTCGTATCGGCGATTACACCATTTCCGAAGTTCAGGATAGTGTTTCTGCTTCCTATGTGCTTCCTGCGGATAAGATTGCAACCGTAAAGGTCGGTTCTACTACCGTTGTGGAAATGCACAATGAGCTGAGAGATACACCAAAGACCGGAGACAACAGCAATGTCGGCTTGTGGACTGCACTTGCGGGACTTTCTGCCCTCGGCATTGTAGGCACAGCCATTATTGCGTACAGAAAAAAGAAGAAGGAGGACAATGAGTAATGGACGCTAAAACAATCGTAGCAGTTGTATTGGTCGCCTTTATTATCGGCGGCTTTATCTTCTTGCAGATTAAGAACAGAAAGAAATAAGGAACACGAAAGTGGGCGGAGTGAAAACTTCGCCCACGGTTCTTTTACGGAGGTGCATTATGAATAAGCAAAAGACGGTTGACAGCAAGGTGCTTGCAATACTCAGAGAATGCCCCGAAACGAGGTATGACGATATGCAGCTTATCCTTTGCTATTACAACCGATACAGCTATATGAGAGTCGGCGATTTGTCGCTTGAAGATATAGTCAACAACTATAAAGGCTACGGCTTGCCGTGCTTTGAGACTATCCGCAGAGCAAGACAGAGAGTGCAATCCCTATTTCCCGAACTGTCAAGGCAGTGCAGTGGCTGCGACTGCGGAAACATCAGAATTGTGATTGAAGTAAGCTGAGGTGTGGATATGAACGAGGGAAAAAGAAAAATCGGTGAATACACTGTTCTTTGCTCGGTCAATGTGGGCGAAAAGGAAGTTATCTTGGCTTCCAATGAGCAAAGCACAAACGGCGATAAATTTTTGTGCGGCTTTGCAGAGCGAAACGACCTGTTTGAACTGTGTTCGGAATGTATGGTGAGCGATGACTATATCGAAATCGTACACCTTTTCGGTAGCCGTGTGGCAAATGAAGCGGAGCTTTTCAAGGAACAGGTCGAAAAACTGGATATTCCAATCACACTCATAACGGAAGCCGACTGTATCCCCGACCACTATTCCAAAGACATCAACGGCACAATCATTGCCATTGACCCAAAGGTATTAAAACCTGAATTTCAAAGAGCCGACAGACAGCTCTAATATGTTACAGGTGGTTTCGGTGCGTCGGCAAACAGCCGTGGAAGCGCCGTGTTTTGTACCAATCTTCACACCGGCAAATCCACCCGATATGAAAGAATGGATGTTATGGGCGAAGTAAAGCCTGAGCGTCTGCCTGAATGGGCAAAGGAAAAGGCACAGGAGCTTTCACACAAGAAGCGAAACAAAGACAAAGAACGATAAGGAGGACAAAGCAATGAAGGAAAAATTTACTTTTCAGCAAAAGACAAAGCTTCTGACGAAACTGTTTGACGCAGGCTGCAATACCGAAAAGAAATTGCAGCAGCTTGATATGGAGAGCATTTTGAAAATTCCGGGTATCACTATTCCGGATATGAGCCTGATTATCGAGCTTCAGAAGCAGACCAAAGCCAATAAGCTGTTCTCTTATTTGGGAGGTGGCACTGATGAGCAGGCAGGAACAGAATGACCGTCATATCATTTGGAGCGACATTAGCCTTGACCTTGATGATTGGCGAGAGTCTTTGGAGGAACTGTATCCCGGATATTCCGATGATGAGCTTTACGACATTATGGTAAAATCAAATGCCGAAAACCTATATGATGAACGAGTAAATCTCAATATTCAGCTTTCACAGCCGATTATCGTAATCGGCGACCTCGGCAGATGGAACGGCAGAGTGGCGGGTTACAAGATGATTGATTCCGGCAACATTAAGGACTGCCTTTACTCCGATACCGATTACACCGAATGGTATGTGGATAAGTACGGCGACCTTCGAGCCGATGCCGTTCATCACGACGGAACAAACCATTATCTATACCGTGTATTCAAAGACGGTGTTACCGATATGCAGATTGAAAATCTGCAAGATAAAATCTACAACGGAAAAGCTACAAGAGCCGACATCACACGAGTTACCAAAAGGCTCGGCGATGACATTGCCGGGGTATATGGCTTTTCTATTCCAAAGCAAAGACAACCAAACGAACAAGCGAGGTGATGAAAATGGATTACAGAGTATTGACCGAAGCAGAGCGTAAATACACCTTCAGCCAAAGTCAGCAGCTCTCTATGCAGACCGGTCTTATCGGATATTTGAGAGCCGACTTCGGTTCTAACGGGAACGAGTTTTGGACGACTTGGAACGATTTCAGAAAGGACTTAAAGACAGACGATTTCAAAAAGGAATTTGACTTGGTGATAAACTCCTACCGTTTCGGGGATGGCGAGTTTTTAAGCGGCAGAAGCACTATGTCAAAATTCTGCTATGAACACCCCGAAAGCAGCTACGAAGATGACCGCAATCATTACGGCGTCCGTGTTGATACCGAGCGATATTCCTACCTTATGCGTTTAAATCCCAACCGTGGAGAGTACAATCTGTACTGCTATTGCTATCAGAAAGAGTGGCTGAACAACCACTTGAAAAATGCCGAGCGTGGTATCCGATTTATCGACCCGCACTATCAGGAGCAGTTTCGCATTGCGGACGGAGAGAAAATCTCAATTAAGCTCGGCGACGGCAAAACAATGGAGAGGACTTGCAGATATATTGATGACTACCATTTGGAGGTCGGCACAAATCTCTACCATATCTGCGAATTTGCCGAGCTTTGCGAGAGAAACGGTCATACCGTAGAACCAGCCGCAAAAGAAAACACGAAATCCGCAAAGGACAAAGAAAAAACACGATAAGGAGGTGCGGACGAGGTGGCAAGGAAATTTGACCTGATTTCGGAGCTATACGAAAGAACCTGTTTTGCAGTTACAGACAATCCGGTAAACTGGCAATCGTTTCTGAAAACAGCAGGCAGGAATTTCAGGCTCCGATTTGATGAACAGCTTCTCATTTATGCCCAAAGACCCGATGCAACAGCCGTGCTTGAAATCGAACGATGGAACGGTACTTTCGGTCGTTGGGTAAACCGAGGAGCAAAGGGTATTGCCGTATTTGAGGACGCAGACAGAAGCCGTCAAAGGCTGATTCATTACTTTGATATATCGGACACCCACGAAAGCCGACATTCCCGCACTGTTCCTATTTGGGAGATGAGACCCGATTATGAAGCAGAGGTTATCGAAACGCTTGAAAACACTTTCGGTGCGGTAAACGATACAACGAGTATTGAAAATGTCGTCAAAGAGAGCATTGCCAATGCCGTCGAGGACAACATCGCAGACTATATCTCCGACTTTATGAGTTTGGGTGCAGGAAGCGATATTGAGTATTTGTCTGCCGACGAAGCAAATGCCTTGTATTTGGAGCTTGTCAGAAACAGCGTATCATATATGGTTATGGCACGATTGGGACTGGACGCAGACAAGGTTTATTCTCCCGATGACTTTGTCGGGATTTCAAACTTCAATTCACAGGAAGTTCTCAATGCGGTGGGTATTGCTACAAGCGACATTGCTGAAATGGCGTTGCTTCCTGTCAGCAGAACAATCAGCACGCTCAGTAAGGAAAATCGCATAATTGATGAACAGGGGCAATCCGAATACAATAAAGACATCAAAGACGAAAGGAGTCAAAGCGATGAGCGAAATCACATACACGATGGTGGGAGACTACAATCTTCCGAACCTGAAATTGCCGGAGCAGACGGAAGTGACTCTCGGCAGATGGTCGCAGATGAGGAGAACTTATCTGAAGGAACATCACAAAATCCTGTACTACAATCTTCTGACGAAAGGGATTATGAACAGTCACTTGGCGGAGGTTCAGCAGAGAGCGAGCGAACTGGAGGAAACTCTCGTAAAGCAGATGGCAGAGAAAGCGGGACTGACCGAGCAGATGAAAGCGGAAGATATGATGAAATGGGTTCGCCTGATGAACAACATCAGGAACTCGGCACAGGAAATCGTGAAGAATCAGGTAATATTCGCTTAGAGTATTACGACAGAAACCACGAGGACAAGAGCCTGCCGTTTTTCGGTGGCGATGATACTATCCGAGAAATACTCGGCACTACCCCGCATTTGTCCGCTTCAAAGGAAGAAATCAAAGACTTCTATGAGAGAAATACGGATAATGCGACCCGTACTGAATATATAAAGGGTATTTTCAACAACGATTACACCCAGCTTACCTTAAACGACGGCAGACTTGTGGGCTACAAAACATTTCAGAATGTCCTCCACTTGTGGGAGGGCAAATACGAAAACAGAACCGCTCAGAGCTTCTATGACTGGGGCGTTATCGCACAGCATTTTGAAGCAATGAGACTTTTGGGAGAATTGACCAATACAATGAAGCCGCTTCCGTCTATGGACGGTCAGTTGACTCTCATAATGGGCAATCAGGCAGAGGAACAAAAAACCTCTGCCTTTACTTTTTCTCAGGAAGTCATAGACGCTGTATTGACCCGTGGAAGCGGAGTTTCCGAGGGCAAAATGCGTATCTATGAGCAGTTTGAAAAGAGCCTTTCCGTAAAGGAAAACGCCGACTTCTTGAAAAACGAATACGGCTGGGGCGGCTCTTATCCTGTCATCATCGGTGCAGGCATTGACGAACAGCACGACGGAAAAGGTATCACAATTTCAAAAGGTATCGGAAGCGACAAGCCGCACATTACACTTTCTTGGTCTCAGGTGGAAAAGCGTATCGGAGACCTTATCCGAATGGACAGATACTTAAATCCAAAGGAAAAAGAAAAGTACCCGGAATGGCTTGAAAAGTAGGAAGAACGGCGAGCCAAGCTTGCAGAGCAGAGAAAAAACCGAGAGATACTCTCTACCGCACCGCCTGAGCCTGAAAACAAAGTGGACGAAACGGAAGCACAGTATGAATATCATCTCGGCGACAGCGTGTATATCGGGGCTTCTCAGTATGAGATTTTATCCTTTGACGAAAACCGTGTAATGCTCTATGACTTTGATATGCCCCTTTTCAACAAGGAGCTTCCAAGGGAAGAATTTGACCGAAAAGTGCGTGAAAATCCAATGAACGACCACTTGAAGGTCAGTGTATTACCGGCGGAAGAAAAAGCCGTTACAGGCGAAAATGAAGTTCAAAACGATACCAAAACCGTACAGGATTTCAGTCCGAAAACCGGTTATGACGACGCCTTCTTTATCGACCGGGACAATGAAAGTGTAATTTGGATGTACTATAACCCCGACAGCAATGCCGGAGGTCAGTATGTTACAAATACGCTTTCTTTTGACGAGATACAGCAAGCTGCACTGGAGTATAACTCGGCTGAGGATTTCTTTGATTATCTCGGCAGCATTGCAAATCAGGAGCTTGCCGATGTAGGTACGGAATGGTTTTTGGATGCAGACCGAGAATTTCACAGGACACCGGATTTGACCGACTGTACCTCCGCCACAATGGAAGCACTCATTGAAAACGCTGAAAGAACTGATATGGTGGCAACGAACATCGGAAATGTACCGATTGAGGATTACAGAGAAATCGTTGCTACTCAAAACGGTTTTGACAGTTATGAGGAAATGTATAACGAGGGTGTTCGTATCGGCAACGGTTACGACAAAAAGCCTGAACCGATTGTTCCCGCTTGGGAGCAAAAGAAAAAGTCAAAGGTTAAGAGCTTTGACCTCCACCCGGATATTCCGATGTCGGAGCGACACAACTTTGACCTTGCTAATAATCAGGTTGAGGAAGTGAACAAGAAAGAGCGTTTTCACAGAAACTATGCGGCGATTAAGGTCTTGAAAGATTGTCGAAGCGAAAACCGTTTTGCGACACCCGATGAGCAGAAAATCTTGTCGAGATATGTCGGTTGGGGCGGTATTCCCGAAGCCTTTGACGAACGAGCAGGAGCTTGGCATACAGAGTATGCAATGCTGAAAAACATCCTGACGCCGGAGGAATATGCGTCGGCAAGAGAAAGCACCTTGACCGCCTTTTACACTCCGCCCGAAGTATCAACCGCCATTTATAAGGTGTTGGAACAGATGGGATTTCAGGAGGGCAACCTGCTTGAGCCGTCCTGCGGTATCGGTAACTTCATCGGTATGCTGCCTGAGTCAATGGAAAACGCAAAGGTTTACGGTGTGGAGCTTGATACCGTTTCAGCCGGTATCGCTCAGCAGCTTTATCAGAAATCTTCCATTGCGGCACAGGGCTTTGAGGAAGTAAATGTCCCCGACAGCTTCTTTGACGGCGTCATCGGCAATGTGCCTTTCGGAGATTTCAAAGTCTCCGACAAACGATACGACAAGTACAACTTCTTAATCCACGATTATTTCTTTGCAAAATCGCTTGATAAATTACGACCCGGCGGTGTGATGGCTCTTGTGACAAGCAAAGGAACTATGGACAAGGAAAACTCCAATGTCCGAAAATATATCGCACAGAGGGCGGAGCTTCTCGGAGCAATCAGACTTCCGAATGACACCTTCAAAGGCAATGCCGGAACAGAGGTTGTATCCGATATTCTGTTTTTGCAAAAGCGAGACAGGCTCATAGATATTGAACCGGATTGGGTTCATCTTGACACCGACGAAAACGGTATAAGGATGAACTCATATTTTGTTCAGCACCCGGAAATGATACTCGGCGAAATGAAAATGGTAAGCGGTCGTTTCGGACCGGAAGCAACCTGTGAACCGTTTGAAAATGCCGACCTTTCGGAGCTTTTGAACGAAGCAGTCTCAAACATTCACGGAGAAATCTCCGAATACGAGGTTGCCGACGAGCTGGAGGAAGAAGATAATTCTATCCCGGCAGACCCTACGGTAAGGAACTTCTCTTACACAATTTTGGACGATAAAATCTATTTCCGAGAGAACTCCCGTATGTCCCCGGTAGAGGTATCGGCAACCGCTGAGAACCGCATTAAGGGTATGATTGGGATAAGAGATTGCGTCCGTAACTTGATTGAACTGCAAACCGAGGATTACCCCGACAGCGAAATCAAACAGGCACAGGAAAAGCTGAACACTCTGTATGACAGCTTCACAAAGAAGTACGGACTGATTAACAGCCGTGCCAATACTTCCGCTTTTTCCGACGACAGCTCCTATGCTCTGCTCTCTGCTCTTGAGGTCATCAACGAAGATGGCGAACTGGAACGCAAGGCGGATATGTTCTTCAAAAGGACGATTAAACCGCACAAGCCGGTAACGGAGGTTGACACCGCAGACGAGGCTCTCGCTGTCTCTATGGGCGAAAAAGCAGCCATTGATATGGAATATATGATGGAGTTGTCCGGCATAAGCGAGGAGGAATTATTTTCTGACCTAAAGGGTGTAATCTTCTTAAATCCCCTTTATGAGTACGGTAATTCTTATGAGCCGAAGTATCTGATGGCAGACGAATATCTGTCAGGCAATGTTCGTGAGAAGCTGGCAACAGCAAAAAGGTCTGCGACTCTGTATCCCGAAGATTACACCGCCAATGTGCAGGCACTTGAAAAGGTGCAGCCAAAGGATTTGACGGCAAGCGAGATTTCCGTAAGGCTCGGTGCGACTTGGATACCGCCCGAAATATTCCAACAGTTTATGTTTGAGTTTCTCGATACGCCACGCTATGCACAGTGGAATATCAAGGTTCACTACTCTCAGTTTACCGGAGAATGGAACATTGAGGGAAAGAGCTATGACCGTTCCAATGTTAAAGCGTATAGCACATACGGCACTTCCCGTATCAACGCATATAAGATAATTGAGGAAACCCTGAACCTGAAAGATGTCCGTATCTTTGACTATATCGAAGATGACGAGGGCAAAAAGAAAGCCGTTCTCAATAAAAAAGAGACGGCAATCGCACAGGCAAAGCAGGAACTCATAAAGCAGGGCTTTCAGGACTGGATATGGGCTGACCCTACCCGCCGAGAAAAACTCACGAAGATGTATAACGAAAAATTCAACAGCATAAGACCCCGTGAGTACGACGGAAGCCACATTGTTTTTAACGGTATGAACCCGGAAATCGAACTCCGTGAACATCAGAAAAATGCGGTTGCACACATTCTGTACGGCGGCAATACGCTGTTGGCACACGCAGTCGGTGCGGGCAAGACCTTTGAAATGGTGGCGGCTGCTATGGAGTCCAAACGACTCGGACTTTGCAATAAGTCGCTGTTCGTAGTCCCGAATCACTTAACCGAACAATGGGCGGCGGAGTTCTTGCAGCTCTATCCGGCGGCGAATATTCTTGTTGCGACAAAGCGAGATTTTGAGACCAAGAACCGCAAAAAATTCTGCGGTCGAATTGCTACGGGAGATTATGACGCAGTAATCATCGGTCATTCCCAGTTTGAAAAAATACCGATGTCCATTGAAAGACAGAGGGCAATTCTTGAGCAGCAGCTTGAAGAACTGACAGACGGTATTATGGATTTGAAGCGAAACCGTGGAGAAAATTTCTCCATAAAACAGCTTGAAAAGTCTAAAAAGTCCGTGAAACAAAAGCTGGAAAAGCTCAACGACCAAAGCCGCAAGGATGATGTTGTTACCTTTGAAGAACTCGGTGTGGACAGGCTCTTTATCGACGAGAGCCATTATTACAAGAACCTCTATCTTTACACCAAAATGCGTAATGTGGGCGGTATCGCTCAAACGGAAGCACAGAAATCCTCCGACCTGTTTATGAAGTGCCGATACCTTGACGAGCTTACAGGCGGTCGAGGAACGATATTTGCGACCGGTACTCCTATCTCAAACAGTATGGTGGAACTCTATACCATTCAGCGATACTTGCAGTACAACACGCTTGTGAAAAACAACTTGCAACACTTCGACTCGTGGGCAAGTACCTTCGGAGAGACTGTAACAGCCGTTGAGCTTACCCCGGAGGGAACGGGTTACAGAGCGAAAACCCGCTTTGCAAAATTCTATAACCTTCCGGAGCTTATGGCAATGTTTAAGGAGGTTGCCGACATTAAGACGGCGGATATGCTGGAGCTGCCTGTGCCGGAAGCACACTTCCACAATGTTGCGGTCAAGCCGTCGGAAATGCAGAAAGAAATGGTTGCTTCCCTTGCGGAACGAGCCGAGAAAGTCCGTGGCGGCGGTGTGGATTCGAGTGTGGATAATATGCTCAAAATCACAAACGACGGCAGAAAGCTGGCACTTGACCAGCGTATGCTAAACGATATGCTGCCTGATTTTGAGGGCAGTAAAATCAACGCCTGCGTCGATAACATCTACCGTATTTGGGAGGAAACAGCCGATAAAAAATCGGCACAGCTTGTGTTCTGCGACCTCTCAACGCCAAAGAATGACGGCACATTCTCGGTGTATAACGATATCAGAAAAAAGCTCATAGAGCGTGGTGTCCCCGAAAGCGAAGTCCGCTTTATCCACGAAGCAGATACCGATGTGAAGAAAAAAGAACTGTTCCAAAAGACCCGTAAAGGCGAGGTCAGAGTGCTTCTCGGTTCTACGCAGAAGATGGGAGCCGGCACGAATGTTCAGGACAGACTTATCGCACTTCACGATGTCGATTGCCCGTGGAGACCGTCAGACTTGGAGCAGCGTTCCGGTCGAATTATCCGTCAGGGCAACTCAAACCCTGATGTAGATATTTACCGCTATGTAACGGAGCAGACCTTTGACGCATATCTCTATCAGCTTGTAGAGGGAAAGCAAAAATTCGCCAGTCAGATTATGACGAGCAAATCTCCGGTGCGTTCTGCCGAGGATATTGATGAAACCGCCCTGTCCTATGCAGAGATTAAAATGCTTGCCACCGGCAATCCGTATATTAAGGAAAAGATGGATTTGGATATTCAAGTCCAAAAGCTGAAGCTCTTAAAATCCAACTTTCTATCAGAAAAATACGCTTTGGAGGATAAGATAATCAAATATTATCCGCAGAGAATTACAGCTTTGGAAAACCGTATTGAAGGCTTGAAGCAAGATGTAGAAACTGCGAAACAGCACCCGAAACCAACGGACGACCGCTTTGTCGGTATGGAGGTTAAGGGTGTTTTTTATTCCGAAAAAGCCGACGCCGGTAAAGCAATCATTGAAGTCTGTAAGCAGATGAACAGCCCCGACCCTATTCCTCTCGGCAAGTACCGAGGGTTTGAAACGGAGCTGCTTTTTAATACCGCAGAGCGAAATTATGAGGTTCGACTGAAGGGTGCGACAAGCAGAAATGTTCCTCTCGGCGATGACGCACACGGCAATATTATCCGTCTTGATAACGGAATTGAGAGATTTGCCGAGAGCTTATCGCTTGCGGAAAATGACCTTGAGAACACCAAAAATCAGTTGGAAACCGCAAAGAAAGAAGTCCAAAAACCATTTATCCAAGAGGAAGAATTGAAAACAAAGCTTGCCCGACTGGACGAGCTGAATATCTTGCTCAATATGGATAAGCGAGAAAACGAAATTGTCGGCGGCGAACCCGATGAGGGCGAAGTGCCGAAGACACGAAAGGAGAAAACCTATGAACGATAAAATGACACCCGATAAGGAAAGAGAAAACTGCCCTTGCAGGAAATCAATCATCAACCCTTTTGACGCAATGATGATGGTTGTGGTCAGGAGACTTGATAAAGCATATCTCGAATTGAAAAGAAGCAAACCACCCGCAAAGGAAGCAGAATTTGCTCTTAGAAATGCAAAGCTTTCTTTCTACGGAGAGTTGGTTCGACAGAGCATTGAAACGGTGTTTTCGCCGGAAGAAATCATTGCTTTGTATGAAAACGACGACCTTGCGGGAGGTGCTTGGACTGTTTGGAATGACATCGGCTGCCCTGTTGACAAGATACTTATCATCATTGCAAAGCTCAGTATCAACGAACCGATACAGAAAGCTGTTGCCGATTTGCTGATGTAGAACGGCGGTGATACCTATGCCGTATATAGCACCGGAAGTCATAACAGAAGCCAAGCGAATGGACTTATTAACCTATCTCAGAGAGTATGAACCGGGCGAGCTTGTCAAGTTTTCAAGCAACACCTACACCACAAGAACCCACGACAGCTTGAAGATTTCCAACGGAAAATGGATGTGGTGGTCGAGAGGTATCGGGGGCAAATCCGCCCTCGATTATCTTATCAAAGTCCGTGGAATGGATTTTGTGCAGGCGGTTCAGACCATTATGGGAAACGGTTCAGTCAGCTTTCCGACTTGCAAAAATATCAAAAGCTATGAGGAACAGCCTTTGCTTCTGCCCCAAAAAAGCCCCACTACCGAGGTGGTATTTGATTACCTTTTCGGGCGTGGGATTGATTATGAAATCATCAACCACTGTTTGGAACAGGAGCTAATCATTGAGTCGCTCCCATATCACAATGCTGTTTTTATCGGCTATGACGAGAACAAAGAACCTAAATACGCCGCTTACAGAGCAACAAACCAATCAAGGATTATGGGCGACTGCACCGGCAGTAAAAAGCAATATTCTTTCCGCCTGACTGCCGAAAACACCGGAGAGGTTCATCTTTTTGAGTGTGCCATTGACCTGCTTTCCTATGCAACTTTGATGAAGCTGGAGGGCAAAGACTGGCGACAGTTTAACCTTGTTTCTCTTGCGGGAGTGTATTCCCCAAAGCAGAAAATTGAGGACTCGAAAGTGCCTGTTACACTCGGCAGGCTGCTTGAAAAGGACAAAACAATCAGGCGAATTGTTCTTCATTTGGACAATGATATTGCCGGAAGAAAAGCTACCAAAGCGTTGCAGACTATTCTCTCAGATAAGTATGAAGTCGTTGACGACCCTCCCCAATACGGGAAAGATGTCAACGATTTTCTTTGTAAACGCTTAGGGATAAAGGATAAAACCGAAAGGAGTTTTGCACGATGAAACTAAAAGAAATCAGAGAAATGTACCCGGAGGGTACGCAGATTGTACTCACTGAAATGGCTGGCGAAAGTCAAATGCCCTATGGGCTAAAAGGAACAGTTAAGTTCGTTGACGACGCCGGACAGATTCATATGAGTTGGGAAAACGGCAGCTCTCTTGCTTTGAATATTCACGAGGATACCTTTGAAAAGGTCGAAGCACCGGAGAAGATTTCCGTCATTCTTGTTGAGCCGGGCAGGTATCCGAAACTTATTGAAATCGAGGATACCCTTGAAGCAATGCAGTCTCTTGTGGAGGGAGATATTGAAGAATATATGCCCTTTGAGGACGAGGTTGCCATCATCTGCAACGAGGAAGGAAAGATGAACGGTATGCCTCTGAACAGGGCTGTTTATTCCGAGCCTGAAAATGTTGAGATGAGTTATCCGCAGTTGAAAGCTCATTTCCGGCAGGCAGAAAAAGAAAGAAACCACACGACCGGATATATTGTTTTTACGGATGACAGCTTTGACAAGCCTTACACAGAAGAACAAAGAACCTATGTTGTCAGCAGTAACAATAAGGCTTTCATTGAGGGTATGGGCGGATATTCTATCTATGCTTCTTCCCTTGACGGCTCGGATAAATGTGTGCGACTGGAAGCGTATATGGCTGATGAACACGGCGGCAAGGACGGTTGGAAGATTGAAAAATGTTATGTGAAAGACGACAGCAACCGTGAAATGCTCGACATTATTGCCGGCAAGTTTTTCATTGCATACGCACCGATTGAGTCGGAAAAGTTTCTCAGTATGCCGAAAGAACTGGCTCGTAAGTACGAGGAAAAGTTCAAATACCCGGAGAGATTTTACAAGTCTTTGGACGGTATTGAAGCAAAGCCGTATAAGCCGGTCTCCAAGGATATGGAGAGATAATAGTCAATCTATGGGGCAACCCTGAGTGTCTGCATAATCTTAGCGAGCAGACCATTTATGGACAGGAATGTCCAAAACGGTACACTCGTTAG
>ENA-ORNG01001983-ORNG01001983.1-human-gut-metagenome-genome-assembly--contig:-NODE-1983-length-13289-cov-2.493502_pt1 | contig 13289 bp, 10 predicted proteins | sample MGYA00242113_ERZ509018 | MGnify/ENA primary metagenome ERZ509018 (study PRJEB26280, sample SAMEA2338711) | human gut metagenome | biome: human gut; feature: human-associated habitat; material: faeces... | reverse complement strand
ATGCATGGAGCCGGATTATATCTCATGCCAATGCGGTGATATATCAGTTCCCATTTTATTGGATGTCGGCACCATCTTTATTAAAGAAATGGCAGGACGGGATATTTACCTATTTGGCAAAAACTCCGGCAGTAGCCGGTAAACCTTTGTTGGTGGCTACCACTACCGGTTCTGAATTTGATGCGTACCGAAGTGGAGGAAGAAATCGCTTCACGGTGGATGAACTTTTGCGTCCTTATCAGGGTGGTGCTGTGCATGCAGGGATGGTATGGCAGACTCCTTTCGTGGTGTATGGTATGGGAACACCCGATGCGGAAAAGAATATTGCCCTGGCAGCGGATCTTTATAAAAAACGGGTGATGGCACTTATCGGGAAAGATAAATCGGAAGATAGCTGGTAAAGTGTAAAGTATCAGCCAAAACACTTGATTTTGCCTTTACGATGTTGTATCTTTGTAGAAGCTTTAAGCTGAGTTTTATTATAAACCTAAACCTTTAGTAAAATGGCAAAAGTTATTCTTTCTTTTTCGGAAACCTCTAAATGGTGCATTTATTTGACAGATATTTTATGTAAGATAGGCTGTCTGCCGGATAACTATAGGTGGTTCGCTCGTTAGCAAATTAAATAGATTATAGTTATTTCAGATGTTTGGCATCTGGAATAATAATAGGCAAAAAAGAAAATAAGGTGGTATTTCCTCACAAGGATTTGCCACCTTTTTTGTTGATTTATATTTGGGTTAGGGTTTAAAGCTCATTTTTGCGCTGTTAATAAACATTGGATACGTTCTTAAAAAACGTTCCGGTTATTCTTTAAAAACGCTGTTTACGGTTATTAATGGAATGTTTTATATGTTATGATTTCAGAATCTTCTTATCAATTGATTTATTCATCAAAAATTAAAAAGAACTATTTTTACATAGTGGTTTCCTTGCCAAAAACTATCAAACTAAAATATTTCTTCATTAGATATTATCTTTCTACTTTTGCATAAAACTTTATAATAATGGGACAATTTAATGAGTATATGGAGCGTCTTGATTTCTCTGTCTTCAAAAAAATATTTATAGAGAAAGGTAGAATACGTCGCTACAAGAAGAATGAATATTTCCTGAATAAGGGAGACAAACATTCCTATATAGGTTTTATTTTAGACGGAACTTTTAGATATACTTGTATTGACAATAATGGCAATGAACATGTGGTTGCCTACAATTTCTCTAATGAACCATTAGGAAATTATTCTGCATTCCAAAAGAAAGAATATGCCCTGCTGGATATACAAGCTGTGACAGACAGCGCTGTTTATTTGTTATCCCATTCTGATGTAAACGAATTCTATAGCTCAAATATGGAAGCACAACAACAAGGCAGAATCTTAGCCGAAGAGCTACTATATGTTGCATGGAATAATATTATTTCAGCGTATAGAGCTACTCCGGAAGAACGATATAAAGAACTCTTGCAAAGATGTCCAGACTTGCCCAACCTAATAACTCTTAAAGAATTGGCTTCGTATATAATGGTAACGCCCGAAACATTGAGTCGCATACGTAAAAGAATTCTATTGGAATAAGTCTTGACCTCAATCAAGACTTTTATTTTTTCTTCTGCTTAGTTTTGTCTCATATTACTAAAACAATAATAATATGGAGACAAAGAAAATACAAATTGATAACGATCTGTGTTCTAAATGTGGCAAGTGTGTAAAAGCCTGCTTGAAAAATGTATTATCCCAAAAGAGTAAAAAAGCAGATATAAGAATCTGGAATATCACACAATGCGACTCGTGTGGTGCCTGCATCAAAGTTTGTAGAAGAAAAGCCCTTGAAATAGAAGGTATATCTTTGAGTAAAAAGCCTTTCAGCGAACAAGTGAAAAGAAAAGGACTGGCATTCTCGCTCATACTTTTCCCCATGATGTTATTAGCAGGTTTCTTGATGCACCCACATTTGGAACAAATGAAGATGATATTTACTGCACAAGATTTAGTGGAACGTTTTCATTATAATTCTTATTATCACATCGGACATTTAATCGTCATGTTCTCAGTTCCTTTTATAATGGTTTCAATGATAGGTATCATGAATAACCTACAATCTTCTGGAAAGCTTTGGGGATTTTGGGGTTGTATCATTGGAGTGTTCGGGGCATTTATTTTAGCTGTAGATAAAGGAGCTCTATGCCTGGTTTTGTCGGCATTTGATACGCTTCCGGAAGCAGACTTTATCAAAATCAGTCCGTTTTTGCAAGTCATTGTTGATAAGGCAGGATTGTTGAAGGTTTGTTACCTACTTCCCCTATTACCTATCGGTGCAGTCATTCAAGGTATAGGATTAATAAAAGAAAAACGCATAAAGAGATGGCAGGGTATATTGATGATTGCAGGCTTATTGCTCCTGAACAACCCTGACATAGAGTTAATAAGCACTATTGGAACATTATTAATGTGCTTTGGATATTTCCCTATCGGTATAAGGGCTTTGCACAATACATTATGATTAAAGGAGATTAACGAATAAGTAAGCCATAAAGTGTAAAGTAAGATTTTCTAAAATGTTTCATATTCTCAAATAAACGTTTTCTGCCCATAAATGCCCATTTTAGAAAAGCCTTATTTGTAATATAGTAACATCCCCAATATAAAAATAGCAAAAGATAATATGTAAATAGTCCACTAAATGAAAGGAACAAGAATATGAAAACTAAAGATGAATGTATTGCTGTGCTTAAGCAATTTAAAGAAGAATTTGCTTCCAAATATGGTATTCGTTCTATTGGTATTTTTGGTTCTGTAGCTCGCGGAGAAAATCATCCTGACAGTGATGTGGATGTATTTGTTGATTTAGAAGAAGCTGACCCTTTTATCATGTTCGATATCCGTGAGACTTTACAGTCGTTGTTTGGATGCAAAGTTGATTTAGTTCGCTTACGGGAAGGATTAAGAACTTTATTACTTAAAAGAATAGAACAAGATGGAATTTACGCCTAAACTGAAAGAGGAAATTATTGATAAACTGGAGCATATCAAACTCTTTTATTTAGAGTATTCTCAAGTTCTTTGACGAAAAATAATAGGTTTACGTAATATTCACTACCTTTGTCGCCAAAGCAAAAACATTGCATGTGAAAAGGTTACTTTCCAACATCGTAAAGTATGTACTGATAGTAGTATTTGTTTATTACTACGTAGGAAACACAGCCTTTGTCCATACACATGTAGTCGATCATTTCCTCGTAACTCACTCCCACCCCTACCTTCCGGGTATGCATCATTCGCACACAGAAGCACAGTGGGAAACCGTCTCCTGGTTCAATTTATTATGTCTGGACAGCTCGCATGAGTTACCGATAGTTCCCTTTATTTTATTTTTCCTAAGTTTCATCTTCTTGTTGCATGGAGCAAACCGGATTGTTCGCACAGCCCGGTCTTTCCATTTACGTTCTCCACCCTGTCATGTATGCTGAGAACAGATTTTGTTATTTAAGTTTCGTATGTAGCCTGAAAGGCAGAGCATATGCGAAACCTTAATCTGTTATTCCCAAAATACATGAAGAAAAACGAGTTCTTATCATAACGACAAAGAAATGAAATACATATATTTATTGTGCCTGACCGGCATGATGTGCTATGCTTGTACCAGTCAGCAAAAAGAACAGGAAAACCAGGAATTTTCTGTCTCAGGAGATACTATTGTGGTATCTTCGGAATCCCCCATCGCCAAGAAACTGAAAATAAGCGAAGTTCAGAAAGAATTGCATGAAACGACATTCACAGTTTCGGGCATCGTGAAAGCCATCCCCAATCATTATGCAGAAATAGCCTCTCCGTTTGCAGGACGGGTGACGCGCTCCTTTATCCGTCTGGGACAAAAAGTGGATAAAGGCAGTCCCTTGTTTGAAATCAGTTCGCCCGACTTCTTTGAAACCGGAAAAGTCTACTACCAAGCAAAGCAGGAAATGGAACTGGCTTCCAAGAATCTGCGCCGCGAACAGGACTTGTATGCACACAAAGTAAGTGCGCAAAAAGAAGTGGAAGAAGCTGAAGTGAACTATGAATTGAAAAAGAAAGATTATGAAAACGCACTGGCTGCCCTGAAGGTATTCCAGATAGAACCGGACCAGTTAGTACTGGGTCAGCCTATGATTGTCCGCTCACCCATTTCCGGTGAAATAGTGAAGAATAACATTGTAATCGGGCAATTCATGAAAGACGATGCCGACCCGGTGGCCGTGGTAGCCGATCTGAATGAAGTATGGGTAGCTGCCAATGTGAAAGAAAAGGATATGTCCCTGCTCTCTTCACTGAAAAAGGTGGAAATATCCCTGGTCTCGCAATCGAACCAGACCTTCAGCGGCACAATCTACCATATCAATGAAATGCTGGATGAAGACACACGTTCGGTAGAAGTATTAGTGGCATGCGATAATAAAGAGCGACTGATGAAGCCTGCCATGTATGCCACAGTGAAACTGACTGACGAACCTGCTGAAAGCATTCTGATCCCGACTTCTGCCATTTTGCAGGAAGAAGAACAGGCGTATGTACTGGTCTCTTCGGGCAACAATAAATTCCTGAAACGGAAAGTAGAAACTTCTGCTACGGACGGTGACAAGAGTGTCATCACTTCCGGCCTGCAATCCGGAGAAAAGTATGTTTCGGACGGTGCTTTCTATCTGCTGAACGCCAACTAAACACCGGAGTTACATAGTATGAAGAAGTTGATTTTTCTGGCGATACATCGTCGAGGACTGATGTTCGTATTGTTTGCCTTCATTGCCGTGGTGGGTTACTATTCATGGACAAGACTGGCAATAGATGCTTATCCGGATATTGCGGATACCACCGTACAGATTGTGACACAAGTGCCGGGACTGGCTGCCGAAGAGATAGAACAGCAAATCACAATTCCCATTGAACGGGCCGTAAACGGTCTGCCGGGACTGAACGTGATGCGAAGCAAAAACACCTTCGGACTGAGTACCGTGGTACTGGTGTTTGATGACGGAATTGATGACTACTGGGCACGCCAGCGTGTGCAGGAGCGCTTGGTAGATGTAGAATTACCTTATGGTGCCGTACCGGGGCTGAATCCCCTGACCTCACCTACCGGAGAGATATTCCGTTACGTCATTGAAAGCGATAATCTGGACCTGCGTGAGATCACCGATTTGCATAAATGGGTGATTATCCCCCGGTTGAAGCAAGTGACAGGCGTAGCCGATGTAAGCAACTACGGTGGCATCACTACCCAGTATCAGATCGAGCTGAATCCACGTAAGATGGAAGAGTACGATATTTCCCTTTCTGACGTGACCGAAAAAGTTGAAATGAACAATGTGAACGCCGGAGGAAGTATGTTGAGCCGGGGTGATCTGAGTTACGTGATTCGCGGTATCGGTCTGGTGAAGGATTTGAAAGATTTAGGACGTATCGTTATCAAAACGGATAATGGAGTACCTGTGTATCTGGATGATATCGGAAAACTGAAATATGGTAGCCTGGAGCGCAAGGGTGTACTGGGCTTTTATGATGGCAAACGTAATTTCTCTGACGGCGTAGAAGGCATCGTGCAAATGTTGCGCGGTCAGAATCCCTCGCAAGTGCTCGAAGGAGTACATGCCGCTATTGACGAACCGAATAACGAAGTACTGCCCAAGGGTACACACATCCATCCTTTTATGGATCGCACGAACCTGGTAGATATGACCTTACACACAGTTTCGCATACACTGTTTATGGGTATGATCCTGGTGATATTGGTACTGATTCTCTTTTTAGGAAGCTGGCGGGGTGCATTGCTCGTTGCCGTCACTATTCCCCTATCGCTACTGATAGCTTTTATCCTGATGCACGTGACGGATATCCCTGCCAACCTGCTTTCATTGGGAGCTATTGACTTCGGTATCCTGGTAGACGGCTCTATCGTGATGATGGAAACGATTCTGAAGAAGCGTGAACGGCATCCCGATGAAGTATTGGAAGAAGATTCCATCTTACGACGTACAACGGAAGTCGCCCGCCCTATCTTCTTCTCTATCCTTATTATTATAACCGCTTATTTGCCCTTGTTTGCCTTCGAACATATCGAGAAGAAATTGTTTACACCGATGGCATATACAGTGGGATATGCACTGATAGGCGCTCTGTGTGTAGCATTGTTTCTAATTCCGGGACTGGCATATATGGCTTACCGTAAGCCTCGGAAAGTATATCATAACCGTTGGTTGGAAAAATTGCAGATGCTGTATCACGCACAAGTGGTTCGTGTAATTGACTGCCCGAAAGCCGTATTGGGAGTATTGGCAGGAATCCTGGTTTTAGCAGGTGTTTTGAGCTATACAGTGGGAAAAGATTTCCTTCCTCCCTTAGACGAAGGGGCTATCTGGATTCAGGTACAATTGCCTCCGGGTATCTCTATCGAGCGTTCCAAAGAGATGGGAGCTGAATTAAGAAATAAATTGGGGCAGTTTCCGGAAGTGTCGTACGTAATGACACAGGTGGGACGTGACGATGAAGGTGCAGAAGCCTTTTCCCTTTCGCACATCGAGTGTGGTGTAGGATTGAAACCTTACGATAGCTGGACTACAGGACGCAATAAAGCCAAGCTGATTGAAGCGATGAATGATACGCTCATGACCATGCCGGGATATTCGGTAGGTTTCTCCCAGCCGATTATTGACATGGTGATGGATCAGATAGCAGGTGCGCACAGTGATCTTGCACTGAAGATATACGGGGAAGATATCACGGAAACGCGTCATATTGCCGATAAAGTTGTCAATGTTATCAAGCAGATACCGGGCGCAACGGATGTTGCCGTAGACCAAGAGCCTCCCCTTCCCCAACTTCAGATTATAGCAGACCGTGACCGTATTGCCCAATACGGATTGAATGTCTCGGACGTGGCCGATCTGATAGAACTCGCCATTGGCGGCAAGGCCATTTCGCAAATCTTTGTAGGTAGCAAGTCGTATGACGTCATCTGCCGTTTCAGCGAAGAGACGCGCAATACACCGGAACGCATCGGAAACCTGATGCTGACTTCGGGCACAGGCGCCAAGATACCATTGAGCCAGGTCGCGGAAATCAAACTGACCACAGGGGCAAGCACCATTTCACGCGAGATGAATAAGCGGCACCTTACAATCCGCGTCAATCTGCGTGGTATCGACCTGACTTCTTTCTTGCAGAAAGCGAACAGGATGATTGATGACCAGGTGAAATACAATCACGAAGATTTTCATCTGAAATGGGCGGGACAGTTTGAAAACCAGCATCGTGCATACAATCGTTTGGGCGTAGTAGTTCCGTTGGCATTGGGCATTATGTTACTGTTATTGTTTGCCGCCCTCGGCAAATTCCGGCAGGCGGCTTTATTGATGTGTATCATTCCGTTGGCACTCTTCGGAGGTATGCTTGCATTGAATGTACGGGGAATGACGCTGAATGTATCTTCTGCTGTAGGCTTCATCGCACTGATTGGTGTAGCCATTCAGAATGGAGTGATTATGATTTCGCATATCAATAATTTGCGCGAACGGGGGCGCGACTTGCGCGATGCCGTGGTTACCGGTGTGCGCCATCGTTTCCGTCCTATTCTGATGACGGCTACTGTTGCTGTGCTGGGTTTGCTTCCGGCATCCCTGAGTACGGGAATTGGTTCCGATGTACAGCGTCCGCTGGCAACGGTTATTGTATACGGATTGCTGTTTGCTACTGTGGTGACACTGTATATTCTCCCCACTTTATATTATATGATGGAAAAAAAGGAAGATAAAAAGGATGAAAATGAAAAGATATAATATTGCGTTGTTTACCCTTATCGTCTGTGCCTGTTCAGTGCAGGCACAGACTGTAGAACCGATTACTTATAAGCAGTATATGCATAAAGTAAGTGCTGACAATCTGGAATATGCAGCGGAGAAGATGAATGTCAGTGCCGCACATGCAGATGTGATAGCTGCCAAGGTATTTGATGATCCGTCGCTCTCTTTTACTTATTCCAACAATGAAGATCATACTTTGCAAATGGGGCAAAGCTATGAACTGGAACTTTCGCAGAACGTAACTTTAGGAAGACGTACAGCCGGCATCAAGTTGGCACGCAGCCAAAATGAACTGGCGGAGATTGTGCTGGATGATTATTTCCGGAATTTACAGGCGGACGCCACCATTGCTTATCTGGAAGTAATGAAGCAAAAACAACTCAGTGACATCAAGAGAAGTGCATGGAGCAATATGTACGACCTGGCGAAATCCGATAGTATCCGTCTGGCATCCGGCAAGATCATGGAAGTGGAAGCGATACAAAGCAAGTTGGAAGCAGATATCATGTATAACGAGGTGCTGCAAGCTGAAACGGACTTAAAGCAGGCATATATGCAACTGTCCCTTTTTGTCGGAACCACAGTTACAGATACGCTGTTTCATCCGATAGAAGAACTGAAAAAGCCGGAACAGGTATTTGTGCTGAACGGATTGATTGAGGGAGCTATAGAACATCGTTCTGATTTACTGGCAGCTTTGAAGAATACGGAGGTTGCACGCCGCGAACTGATTCTGGCTAAGCGTGAAAAGCGTCCAGATGTGGAGTTTTCATTAGGATGGAGCCATAACAAGCGTGTGCGCAATGAAGAAGCACCTGCCCCGGCATTCAATGGAGTCAGTGCGGGGATTGCGATTCCTTTAAACTTCTCTTCTCTGAACAGAGGTGCGGTCAATGCTGCCCGTTTCCGTGCCCGCCAGGCAGAATTGCAATATGAGCAAATGTGCTTGCAGGTACAACGGGAAGTTATGGGAGCCTATCAGCAATTCCAATCGCAGGCACTTCAAGTTAAACATTACGAAAGCGGAATTCTGAAACAGGCGCAGGATGTGCTTGAAGGGAAAATATACAGTTATAACCGGGGCGAGGTTTCCCTGTTGGAAATACTGAATGCACAACGTACGTATGATGAAGTTCAGGCGCAATATATAGAAACGCTGTTTAATTATAATGCGGCACTCGTCGAGCTGGAACGCAGCTGCGGAATTTGGGATATAAAGGGATAAATTGTTGATAATATAAAAATGAGGGTATGTAAACTTTTACAATATCCTCATTTTTTGTATCATTGCAAATATAATTCTCTAAAGAACATACTATTATGAAAACTAGATTTTTATTATTTGCCGTATTTCTATTGGTGTGCAGCACTGCATTCGGTCAAGACAGTGATAATGCGAAGTTTATTGAGGTTACCGGAACTTCGGAAATAACCCTTGTGCCCGACGAGATTCATTATCTTATCGAGATTAAAGAATATTGGGAAGAGGAATTTGACGGAAAGTCCAAACCGGAGAATTATCGGACCAAAGTACCACTGACCGGAATAGAGCGAAATTTGAGAGCTGCCTTGCGAAAGATCGGGATTCCGGAAGACGCCATCCGTACACAAGAAGTAGGTGACTATTGGCGTGAACGCGGACTTGAATTCCTGGTATCCAAACGGTTTGATATCACATTGACCGATTTTAGTCAGATAGATGAGATTCTAAAGGTTATCGACACGAAAGGTATCAACTACATGCGTATCGGAGAACTGAAAAACAAGGATATGCAGGTCTATCGGCAACAAGGCAAAATAGAGGCACTGAAAGCCGCACAAAAGAAAGCTGAATATTTGGTGGAAGCATTAGGCAAACGCCTGGGAGATGTCATTCGCATTGTCGAACCGCAGGAAAGTGCAGGTTATTCCCGGTATTTTGCAGCCCAGAGCAATGTAAGTTCATCACAGGCAGAAGCTTACGATGCTTTCCGTACGATAAAACTGAATTATTCGATGCTGGTGAGGTTCGAGATAAAGTAGAATCGTACGGAAAGCAACGAAAGACTCTATTTCTTCATCCTCACCTCATACAAGTCATTCCTCCTGTCTTTCAGATTGCGCACACTGCCGTAAGTATGCAATTCATTCAATAAATCCAGATCCACATCGGATACCAGTATCATTTCTGTATTCGGTGTGGCTTCTGCACGCTTGCCATCCGTCGGGAATGCAAAGTCGCAGGGAGTAAATACACCTGACTGTGCATACTGAATATCCATATTGTGCACACGCGGAAGATTACCTACACTACCGGCAATGACAACGAAACATTCATTTTCGATGGCACGGGCATGGGCGCATACCTTTACACGTGAGTAGGCATTTTGCGTATCCGTCAGGAAAGGAACGAATAAAATCTGCATACCCTGGTCTGCCATAATACGGGATAATTCCGGAAATTCCACATCATAGCAAATCAGCACGCCGATCTTAGCACAGTCCGTATCGAATGTCTGCAAAGCCTTTCCGCCACTTAATCCCCAGCTTTTTATTTCATCGGGTGTGACGTGCAACTTCTCATACATCTCAAAACTACCATCGCGACGACAAAGGAAACCGACATTATACAAAAGTCCATCTTCTTTAATAAGCGGCATGCTACCCGTAATGATATTGATATTGTAACTGATAGCCAACTTTACAAATCGTTCTCTAATCTCTTCTGTGTAAGCTGCCAATCCGCGAATGGCCTGTGACTCCCCTTCATTATTGAATTTTGCCATCAGCGGGGCATTGAAGTATTCGGGGAAAAGAATGAAGTCACTCTTATAATCGGATACGGCATCCACAAAGAATTCTACCTGTTCAAACAGGTCATCCAGCGTTTGATAACTACGCATCTGCCACTGCACCAATCCTACGCGCACGGTGGTTTTCGGTGCAATATATTCTTCCGTAGGTTCCTGATAGTAAATGTTATCCCATTGCAACAGACAAGCATAATGCTTGGACTCTTCATCATTAGGCAGGTAATTGCGCATCACCTTGCGTACGTGGAAATCATTGGAAAGCTGAAAGGTCAATACGGGGTCGAAAATTTCTTTCTGCTTTACCTTATCTATATACTCTTTCGGGCGAAGTTGATCTGCGTATTTATAATAGTTGGGAATACGCCCACCGAACATAATAGCTTTCAGATTCAGAGTTTCGCAAAGCTCCTTGCGGTATTCGTACATACGGCGTGCCAGGCGAAGCCCACGGTATTGGGGATGAATAAAGACTTCAATACCATATAATATATTGCCTTTAGGATTATGGGTATTGAAGGTTTCTTTACCCGTCACCTGTGCATAAGTATGATCGTTCTTCACATCATCGTAATTCACAATGATGGAAAGTGCGCAGCCGACAATTTTTTCGTCTACCACGGTTACAATCTGTCCTTCGGGGAAAATTCGGATGAGTTTTTCAATTTGTTTGTGTGTCCAAAACACATCGCTGCCATCCGTATATACACGGGTGAATGATTGCGCCAGTTGCTCGTAGTCTTCTATTTGTAAATTACGCAACTGTACTTTGTTGATTTTCAATGAGTCCATAATGTCTCTTTTTTATACCAAAAGTTAAATCCGCTGCAAAGGTACGGTTTAAACTTATACATTGTCTCCCGGAATGCATATTTTTGTGAGAGACTGATTTTGCAATAAAAAAGAAATGAGGATTTAACACTTTAAGGATAAGAGTATTTTGCTTTTTTTATACTTTTGCATCGTTTTCTACAACTTTCAGTTTATTTCTTATTTAATTTTTTAAAATCATGGCTAAAAAGATGTTATTCCTGTTTGTGCTTTTGCTTTCCCTTACAGGAATGCTCAAGGCACAGGTAACTACTGCCGGAATGAGTGGTAAAGTGATGGCTGACGAAGAATCTGTCATCGGCGCTACGGTTGTAGCCGTACACGAACCTTCCGGAACCAGTTACGGTACTGTTACCAATGTAGACGGACGTTTCAGTCTGCAAGGTATGCGCTCCGGTGGTCCTTACAAGGTGACGGTATCTTACATCGGTTATCAGACGGCAATCTATACAGGTATCCAGTTGCAACTGGGTGAAACTTATTCATTGAATGTAACCCTGCACGAAGCTTCGGAATTATTGGGAGAAATCACTATTACGGCCAGTAAGTCAAAGTTCAGTGCTGAAAAGACGGGAGCTACTACCAATATTTCTTCTGAACAACTCACCACATTGCCCAGCATTAACCGCAGTATCAGCGACTTTACCCGCATCTCTCCATATGCGTCAGGAAACAGTTTTGGAGGCCGTGACGGACGCTCCAATACGTTCACGGTAGACGGTGCGAACCTGAATAACAACTTCGGTCTGTCGTCTGGTTTGCCAGGCGGTGGAAATCCGATTTCACTGGATGCCATTGATGAAGTACAGGTTGTGATTGCCCCATACGACGTGCGTCAGGCAAACTTTATCGGTGCAGGCATCAATGCTATTACGAAATCGGGTACAAACGCTTATAGAGGTAGCGCTTATATGTACTTCAACAATGAAGTGATGCGCGGTAACAAAATTGGCGATACTGATTTCGGTGCGCGTGCCGAAGAGTCCAAGACTGTTTACGGTGCTACATTTGGCGGTCCTATCATTAAAGACAAGCTGTTCTTCTTTGCAAATGTAGAGTATGAGAAGAGTCCGCAGCAAGTGATTACATGGCGTGCGGCAAAAGAAGGAGAAACTCCGAATAACTCTACGATTTCACGAACTACGGAAGCTGATCTGGCGGAATTCTCCCAGATTCTGAAAGACAAATACGGATACAATACCGGTTCGTTCACAGATTTCCCTGCCGATGTCACCAACCTGAAGTTGCTGGGACGTATTGACTGGAATATCAATCAGGGAAATAAATTGAGTGTACGCTATAACTTTACCAATAACAAAACCTGGGAAGCACCCAATGGAAGTTCGGGAAATACCGGGTATCGTTTGGCATACAACCGTGTTTCGGCATATTCCATGTCCTATGCAAACTCTTGTTATTCTTTGCAGAACATTGTAAACTCGGCTACTGCCGAATTGAACAGCCGTTTCTCTTCCAATATTTCCAATCAACTGTTGTTTACATACAGTGACATGAAGGATGAACGCGGTACGAACTCCAGCCCCTTCCCTTTCATTGATATTATGGCCGGATACTACGAAAACGGTAATCAGATATTAGAGCCTTACATGACTGCCGGTTACGAGTTGTTTACCTATAACAACCTGGTGAAGAATACGGTTATGACTATTGTGGATAACTTCACCTATTATCTGGGAGCTCATAAACTGACGGCAGGTATCAGCTACGAACGTCAGAAAGCCGGGAACTCGTATATGCGTAACGGAACCGGATATTATCGCTATTCCAGCTTCGAGGATTTCAAGAATGGAGCTGCACCTGAGTCATTTGCCTTGGCT
>ENA-ORNG01001970-ORNG01001970.1-human-gut-metagenome-genome-assembly--contig:-NODE-1970-length-13361-cov-5.488802_pt1 | contig 13361 bp, 13 predicted proteins | sample MGYA00242113_ERZ509018 | MGnify/ENA primary metagenome ERZ509018 (study PRJEB26280, sample SAMEA2338711) | human gut metagenome | biome: human gut; feature: human-associated habitat; material: faeces... | reverse complement strand
CCCTGTACCAGCCGGTGAATACCTTGCCGCTGCTCGTCGGTTTCAGGCAGGTAGCCTCCACATAGAAAAGCTCCTGGTCTGCAAATTCCAGCGACCGCGGCTTCATATACAGCAGATCGGTCCCGTCCGCTTCAAAAGCCCCGCCGTTGGCATGCAGCCTGACGGCGTACCGGGGATTCCCGTTCTCGTCATTCAGGGCATACTCATCTGCCATTTCCGAACGGAACGCCGCCGTGATGAAAACCTTACGCCGCTTGACTTTCTCCGTCTCCACGGCAGGCTTTACCGCTTTGGATGTGACGGGATCTTCCAGGGCCTTGTAGCCGCCGTTTCCGTCCTTTAACATCCATGCGGCAAAGCTTACGGTGACCGGCTCGGCGCCCTCGCCGCCAGGGAAGTGATAGTCCACACCATCCGGCAGGGGGACAGAAAACTTAAGCCTGAGAAACGGCTTCCTGTTGTAATAGAGCTTGCCCTTCAGGAGCCGCGGGTCATCGTTGTCAATGCTCTTATCCTCCGGATTGATCGTCCCGACCAGTGTTTTCCACATTTTTGTCTCGGGGTCAAGGTAGCGGTAAACCGCCTGGAGCTTGCCGGCCTTTGTATCCACACGGCCCAAATTCACCAGGCCGTCCCTGTAACTGCCGTAGTCCGCGCCGCCGTAGTAAAAGCTCAGGGTAACGGGTCCCTTCCACAGCAGGAACAGCAGAGTCAGCAGGCCCAAAAGCAGAATGGCGGCAATCGCGCCGATGGCAAACGGGAGGTTGCTGTTTCCCTCGTCCGAAGGGGCGGGGGTATTGTTTTCCGAAGGCCCGCCCGGCTCATCCGCCGGCGTGGAGGTATTGCCCGGCACAAAGCCGGCCGGCTCCCACCTTGCGTACAAATCCATCGGCACATAGGGCGCGACATAGGCGGGTTCTTCCTTCAAATCGTCGTTAATGTTCAGATAGGTGACCGGCCCGTCGGTGCAGGCCTCGTCCTTGTACCAGCCGGCGAACACCATATCGCCGTTTGACGGCTTAGGACAGGATGCCTCCACGAAAAAGTCGTTCAGAGCGGAATATTCCAGCGACTGCGGGCACACATACAAATGGTCGCTGCCATCCTCCGCAAAGGTTCCGCCATTGGCTCGCAGGATGACGGCATATTTCGGATGTCCGGTCTCTTCATAGGTCAGCGCGTTTTTGTCTATGACAACCGCCGGAAAAGCCGCCTTGATCACGGCGACTCTTTTTCCTTCCTCGTCCGTCACGATTGCGTTCTGAACATCCTCCGCCGTGACGGAACCATCCAGCTCCTTATACCCGCCGTTTCCGTCGCTCACCACCCATGCGGCAAACTCGGTGGTCTCGGGCGGGCTGTATTCGCTGCCGGGGTAGTGGTAGCTCGGACCCTTGGGGAGCGCAACGGAGAAGCTGGAGCTGTCCGCAACCTCCACATCATAATACAGCCACGCTGAACCGATGAGGTCATGGCTGCCGGTGATGCTTTTGTCCGCAGGATTGATGTCCCCTCCAATTTCCTCATCCCCGAAGTTTATTGCCGCATAGAACCGGCCGGCGCCGGTATCAATATTGCCGACGTCAATCCAGCCTTCCTTATATCTGCCGTAGTCCGCGCCGCCGTAGTAAAAGCGGATGGTAAGGGGATCTCCGGCCGCAAAGGCCGGGACGGCCATCCCAAACACCATACAGAGCGTCAGCAGCGCCGCAAACAGTTTTTTCATAAGTCGCCTCCGTTTCTTTCCGGTCCAGCCGGGGAAGGGCGGCCAGGACACATAGTCCCGTTTCCGTCCGCCGCTTCCCGCCGGCTTTTCCGTTTGGTTTCAGGCAGACGGGCTATTTCCCGGCCGCCGCCTTTTTCCGCCTGTAAAGCAGCATTCCCAGCACGCCGCCGCAGGAGGCCAGCATCAGGCTGATCCACAGCATCATGTTGCTGCTGTCCCCGGTCTGGGGGCTGCCGGTGTCGCCGGAAGGATCCTGCTGACCCTGCGAATCGGATGAATCGGTCGGATCAGTCGAATCGGTTGGCTCTCCGGTTTCCGTTGCAGGGATGGCTTCAGTCTGCACATATTCACAGACCGCACAGCCGCGCTCTCTGGAACCCGCTTCAGTCTCGGTGGCCTCTTTGGTTACTTTCCAATCGCCGTAGGTATGGTTTGCCACATTCAGCTTTTCACCGCAGGAGCATTCCTGCCAGTGGTCGGTTTCGTCATATTTCCATGCTTCGTCATGGATACCGTGCTTATGCTCAAGCATCGGAATGTCTTCGACCTGCACGTATTTGCAGACCGTGCAGCCGCGCTCCTTGGAGCCTTCTTCGGTCTCAGTAGCCTCTTTGGTTGTTTTCCAATCGCCGTAGATATGGTTTGCCACATTCAACCTTTCGCCGCAGGAGCATTCCTGCCAGTGCTCGGTATCGTCATATTTCCATGCTTCATCATGGATGCTGTGTTCATGAACCGGAATCGTCTCTTCCTGCGTATATTTGCAGATGGAGCAGGTACGTTCTCTGGAACCTGTTTCGGTTGTGGTAGGCTCCTTTGTTATCGTCCAATCACCGAAAGTATGGTTGCCCACTTCAGTTTTCTCGCCGCAGCGGCATTCCTTCCAGTGCTGGGTTTCATCCTTCTGCCAGTCGCCGTAGCTGTGCTCATGTTCAAGCATCGGAATGGTTTCGGTCTGAACATGGTCGCAGACCGTGCAGTCACGTGCTTTGGAGCCTTCTTCGGTCTCGGTGGCCGGCTTCGTCACGCTCCATTCGCCGTAGGCATGGTTTGCCACATTCAGCTTTTCACCACAGGAACACTCCTTCCAGTGATTGGTGTCATCTTTCTGCCAGCCATCGAAGATGTGTTCATGGGGGGGAGTAGGACCCTCTCCACCACCGCCGGAGCCTTCAAGTGTAGCCCAGTCACCCCATTCTCCTGGGCTGGTAACGTATTCGTTGGGAAACTCTCCGACAATGATGCAGCTTCTCGCCCTTATTTCAACTGTGTAATTTTCGCGAGCCTCCGTCATCAGGCTGCCATTAAACAGATGATATCTCTGTACTGTAAAATCGGGACCGTCAATTATTGTCTCGCCGAGCTTCAACCGAAGCTCGTATTGATACTGGCCGCCGCCCGAGGGCGCGTCCCACTGTACCATGCTTTTAGGGCTCTCTGCCCATCGTATGTTTTGGGGCATACCTGCGCCTGCCGCCAACACGGCGACGGGCGCCATTGCCACTACCATGCATAAGGACAGTAGCAGCGCAAACAGTCTCTTTTTTCTTGGCATCTTTCATTCTCTCCTTTGCAAATAAAATCAGTTTTTGGTATCTCCGCCGTCCGATCCGGACGGATCCTTTCCTCCGGCTGGCGGGTTATCCTGTGCCTTCCGCTTTTTCCTGTATAAGAATACCAGCAGCGCGGCTACAAGCAGCAGCGCCAGCAGGACAGCCGCCGGTATCGCGGCCAACAGAACGATGTAGACGGCGTTTCCGCCCTTTTCCTCAGCTCCGCCGTCTCCCGGCAACGGGTCGGGTTGGATGATTGCAGAAACGGAGAAGGGGGTATCGGAACCGAGTACGGCATACCGGCCCGGGCCGCCGGCTTCAAAGGCCAGGCTGCCGTCTTCGGCCTTTGCCTTTATGCGCTCCGGCTCGCCGTCCACCCGCACCGCCTGGTAATGGGCGTAGCCCTCCAGATGGCTGTTCATCGGGATGCGCACCGTCATGGCGCTGTCTTTGATTTCCACCGGCTCCCCGTTCTGGCGGATGCTGATCTCATACACCGACAGCAGGCCGTCCAGCACTTCTTTCAGCTCCGGCTTCTCTTCAAGCAGGCTCTCCGCCTCCATGACGCCGGCGTACAGCTCCACACCCTCCGGAACCGCTTCGGACAGGAACAGGTTGTAATAATACTAGCCGATCTTTCTCAGCTCCTCCGCCGCAGCCTGCTGCTCAGCGTGGATTTTTGAGTTGAGCTTATTGACCGCCAGCATTTCCCCCGTCTTGTCCCCGATATTTTTGGCGATGCCGCCCAATTTATCTAAAAATGACATTCCGATTTCCTCCCTTTCCCGGCCGCTGTTACCTATACGGCATAATGCCGGTCCGGCACGAAACAGCGGCGGTTGATCATCAGCTCGTTCTCAAGGTACTGGGCGACCATATCGGCTACGGCGGTCACCGCCCGTTCCTCTCCCTGGGCCGACAGGCCGGGACAGGGTTCACGCATGGAAACCGTCAGTCCGGTCCCCACATCCTGTATCTCTGTCGAAAGGCTGAAGGTGCTGACGTTCCCGTAAACCGAAAGCCGGGCGACCACCGCGCCGCTTTCCTCTTTCCGGTATTCCGCCCCCTCCGCGTCCAGCACGTCGTAAACGGCCATCTGCACATACCGCCGGACATAGGGAAGGAGCCTTTTCACCTGACGCATTCCGTTTCCCTCCTTGTCATGTATTCCTTGTTTGCGGTTTTCCGCCGCTTCCCTATTCGATGTAACCGCTGATGGGCTCTGCATACATTTTGTTTTCAGTCACCGGCTTGTAGCGGTCACTGCCGGTGCTTTCATACCATCCGGCCTCCGCCCGGTAGATTTCGCCGGTCTGCGTGTCGTACACGCGCTCGTAGCCGCCGGTTTCGTCGCTCTGCATCTGGCTGGTGATGTCCTGCTCGACGTTCCGGTCCTCCCAGGCCGCCATGATGATTTCCAGCCTCTCGTTGGTGATGCGGCTGATTTCCTTTGACATCGCCACCTTTTCTTCACCGGCCTGCTCAGTGGCTTTTACGAAACTCTCAGAATAGGCGAGCGTTCCAAGGCATTTGGTGAGGACGCTCTCCCATTCGATGAAGGTATCCTTCGCGGCGGTGACCGCCATGACGTTGTATGCCATGTAGTAGCCGCCGTCCGCCCGGGGGATGATATATCCTACCGGCAGTCCTGCGGCAATATCAACGCTTCCGAAGTCCACCACCGACGCGGCGAACATCCCCTCGCCTTCCTTGCCGTTTTCGGTAAAGGACGCCCGCAGCGTCTCTTCTCCCAGAGCATACGAGGACAGGAGGCTGGCCGAGGCAAAGCGGTCGGTCACGGCAAAGCCGTCAAACCGGGGGAAGGTATAGCCGGCATAGCTCGGCTCCCACTGCTCTGCAAACGCCGCGTATTCCGAAAACAGCTTGAAAAAGTTTTCGGTGGAGGGGGTTGTCAGCACCGGCGCCTGGGAAAGCATCTGCGCCCATGTGTTCCCCATGGTGACGTTATACGCATAGGCGTCCTTTCCCTCCTGGCTGTGCAGCAGGCCCTCCGCCTTCAGCAGGACAAACATCTGGTTGAGGGGCTGGCTGGGATCCTGCACCCGGATGGAATGGTACATGGCCGTACCGCCGCTGGTGACTGTCCAGCCCTTGGGGATCTGCAGGCTGAAATCCGCCGTTTCATACAGCTCGGTTTCGACGGATTTAGCCGCCGTCTCGGTGATCTTTACGCCGTTTTCCTCTTTCGTGATGGTTCCGTCGCTGTTGACGACAGGCTCCTTTCCGCCCGGCTGCCCCTGCCCGGCGCAACCGGTAAGGGAGAGCGCCAGCGCCGCCGCCAGCAGCAAGGATAATACGCTTTTCTTTTTCATAGCAGAACGCCTCCTGATCGATTTTTATTAATTTCAATAGCCATCCAGAGCGAGGAGCTTCTCCATCACATCCGGCGGGTATGCGATGTAGCCCGATTCATAGTCCTCGCCTATCGCCTCCGTGGCGGGGAGAAGCTTGTAGTCCGCCGTGATGATATAATCGTGGGCGATGGTGAGCACGTCGCTGTAATACCGGCTCAGCAGCTCCAGCTTTACAAGCCGGTAGCGGTTGCCGCCGCCGAATTTTGGGAGATAGGCGGCGGGGGTGCCGTCGGCGTTGGTGGTCTTTTCCTCATAGCTCAGATCATTCTCGGAGATATCGTCGTACATGATCTGGTAAAACGCCTGATCGGTCGCCAGGATGTTCCCATTTAAGATGGCAACCGCTTTTTCTCCGTCCCCCACGGCCTCGTCCGCCACCTCGTAAACAATATAGCCGTCCTCACCGTCGTCAAAATAGTACCCGTCAGATGGGATTTTCCGTTCTGCCGCCGCCTCCAGCTTCCCGTCTGCGATCAGCAGATAGCTGCCTCCGACGTGCACAATCCGCTGGGCTCTGTCCCGCAGCCCGACGTCCTCGGTCAGCGTTTTTCCGTCTGCGTTGTAGCGCCAGGCGTGCGTCAGGACAGGATGGAGATACTTGCTCTCCGTCGCAGTGTACGGGCCGTTGTTGCTGGCAGACTTGACCGAATACCGTTTGCCGCCCCGGTAGACCACCTCCAGGTCGGCGCCGTTGAAATCGTTGGCCTGGAGGTAGACGGGCTGTTCCGCAAGGGGCAGGGTTCCCACCTCCCGGCAGTTCTGTCCCCCCGGCAGGGTCGCGTCGCAGCGGTACTGATAGATTTTTCCGCCGGACAGGAAGACGCTGGACAGATTGCCGCCGGCCTTTTTGGGGTTGAGATCCGAAAAGACGGTTTGCAGGCTCAGCACGCCTTCTGCGCCAGTAAAGGTTTTGTAATCAGACTGGTCAAAGGCGACGCCCCGCTTTTTCAAAAGCTCCTGCTCCAGCGTTTCCGGCTCAGGTTCCGGCTCCGGCACCGAAGGCGCAGGCTTGCTGCTGGCGGACGCTGTGGAGCTGCCTGTATCGGAAGACGGCTCCGAAGGCTCCGTCCCGCCGGAGCAGCCGACAAGCAGCAACCCCATCGCCAGCAGAAGCGGCAGTAGCCGCCTGCAGAGGCTTCGCTTTTTGGTATATTGAATCAAATCGGTTTGTTCGTTCATTCTCTTTCCTCCTGAAGCTGGTGTGCGGACAGCAGGGCTTTCTCAGCCCTCCAGTTTCAAAACCCCGCGGTTCACCTTCATGGCAAGGATCCGGCGCACACTTTGGTTGATCCGCTCTTCGCTGATTTCTCCCAACGCGACCGCTTCCTCCAAAGCGGAGACGGCCGCCTGCGGGTTTGACGGGCAAAGCAGGATATCTACTCCTGCCGACACCGCACGGCGGGCGATTTCCCCGCTGGTATAGGAGTCGGTCAGCGCCTTCATCTGCAGCCCGTCGGTAATGACCACTCCCTGAAAGCCCAGCTCCTCCCTGAGCAGCTCCGTGACGATGCGGTAGGAAAACGGCGCGGGCTGGGCGGCGTCGATTTCGGTCAGGATCAAATGCCCGATCATCACCATATCGCTGCCGGAGGCAATCCCCGCCCGAAAGGGCAGCAGTTCCTCCCGGCGCAGCTGTTCGAGGGGCTTCGACACATATACAGCGCCGTCATGGGAATCGGCCAGCGCATCCCCGTGGCCTGGGAAGTGCTTCAGCGTGGTTGCCACGCCGCCGCTGTGAAAGCCCCGGACCGCCTCAGGGATCAATTCAGCCGCCTGTGCGAAATCGTCGCTGTAAGCCCGGTCGCCGATGACCGTATTGTCCGGATTCGACCACACATCCGCCACCGGAGCCAGGTCGGCGTTAAATCCCAGCACCCGCATATCCGAAGCAATGGTGTGGGCGTTCTGCCTCGCGGTTTCCGCCCCCCTGGTCCCTATACCCGAACATCGGCCCGATATATGTCGTACCCACCGTACTCATCAGCCGGTTGACGCGCCCGCCTTCCTCGTCGCAGGTCAGTATGAGCGGTATTTTGGAATAGCTCTGGGTGTTGGACAGCATTTTACATACCTGCTGCCGGCTTTTCAGGTTGGGACGGCTGTATATCAGGCCGCCCACCGGCATATCAACAAGCGCCTGCCGTGTGGTTTCTCCGGCCGCTGTTACACCGGAAACGCCGGTGAGCAGTTCCGGGCTGAGAACCAGCATCTGGCATATCTTACCGCGCAGAGACATCCCTGCCAAAATATCGTCTATACTGCTCCAGGCGACAGAGGGCCTGCCGCTCTCCGGCGGCTTGCTCTGACTTTCAGGAACGCTTGACGACGGGGCGGACGGTTCGTACGCACTCTCCGCCATCTGAGATGGAGCCTGTGTCTCAGACGTTTCCTGCGACGCCGGTATGCCGGATTCCTGGGAAACAGAACTGCCCGAAGAAGTGCTGGGATTTGCACACCCGCCGGATATGGCGATGAAAGCGCAGCACAAGGCGGCGAGCATTCTCTTCCATTTTATCCCCGTCATTTCTCACACCTCCTGTCCCCTGAAGCGGCGTTTTTTAAGCGTCTTCCTCCCCTTTCGTCATCAGGGTATTTTCCAAATGCCGGACGATCTGGTCCAGCATCTCCTGCAGAAGCCGGTACGCTCTCTGCTCCGGTATCCCGTCGCAGGGGCGGCGCAGCGAAACCGTCAGTTCGGTTCCAAACGCTTTTTCCTCCGCCGTTATGGAAAGGGAGACGTCTGTTCCGTCCTCTCTCCATTCGGCAATAACCCTTCCCGGCGCTTCCTCCCCAAAAGCAATCCCTTCCTGCCGCAGCATACCATACACCGAGCGCAGGACATAGGAGCGCACATAGGGAAGTTCTCTTTGAACGTATTCCATCATTTCTTCTCCTCCTGAATTTTTGGGGAACCGCGGCAGACGCCGGGAAGTGGATTCTTACGCCCTCATTTTAGGTGAAAAGAGGCCGGATTGTCTATGCGTAAATCCCGCCAATCGTATCAAAACAGGTGGCGGTGAACCGCCATTTTTCAAAAAACCGATGGCGGTCAACCGCCATTTGTGCATATTATATAAATCAAAGCAACTATTTTGAGGCTTTATATATGCACAACTTCTAATCGTTCCAAATAGGGGTTGAGGTGTACTTTTCGTTCCTGATTTTTCCTTTCCCGGATGCCGAATGGCGTAAATTTCATTTTTCAAGTGGGGAAAACGATGTTTTTTATCAGGACAATTCGTTACCGCACACAAAAACACCCTGCCTCTCCTGAGAGAAAGCAGGGTGTTCTTTTATCCTGTATGTTAATCGTTACGGTAAAGCAGGTACATAGTGATGCGGGATTTTGCGCCCGTCTTTTCGTACAGGGCGGAGATATGCCGTTCCACCGTCCGCTTGGACAGGAACAGGCAGTCGGCGATCTCCTGGGCGCTGCTGTCCGAAGAAATCATCTGGGAAAATACATCCCATTCCCGTTCGGTCAGCCCGTATTTTGCGATGAACGCCTCCCTGCGCTCTTCGTCCGACTTTTGGGAAGCAGGCGGCTCCTTGGGCTCCATGACGGCGTTCATGCGGGCGGTATACACGGCCATAGCAACGCTGACCGCCACGAACAGCACCAGGGCGATGACAATGGCGGCCAGGCTGTTGCCGGTGACCGGCAGCGCCCCCGATCCGTTGGTGATCAGGGCGGCGCTCACGTTATTCATGGCGCGGCCCATGCCCGCCCACAGCGACGGTAGGCGCATATGCCGGGAAAGCTCCATAAAGCCCGCTGTGAAGAAGACAACGAAAAAACCCGAGGACAGGTAAAAGACCACCAGACCGATCAGGAACGGACCGCCCAGGTTCAGCACCACAATGGACATAACCGACAGCATCATTACGCAGTACATAATAAGCCCCATATACTTCCGCTTGCGGATATCGAAGACAAAGCCTGCGGCGAGGCCGCTGAATGCCAGCAGCAGGCGGGGCCACTGCCCGATATCCGTCCCGCTCGCATGACGGAGAGTCACGGCATTGTCCAGTGTGCTGAACACGCAGGCCATCAGCACTACCAGCAGCGCCAGCATAATGCCCGCCGTCCGCTTTTTCCGGGTGAGGGAAATGTCTTCCGCAGGTTCCGAAGAGGCGCCCGCAGTCTCCGTCATTTCGATGCGGCTTTGGGCGGCCTGTCTCGTTCGGATGACCAGCAGGCTCAAAGCCGCCAGGAATACCGAAAGAAACGCCGCCTCCGCAACCTCCAGGTTGACAAGGTTGTTGTTCGCGTACTGGAGCAGTATCCCCAGGGCGTAGGCGATCCCCGCCAGTCGTGCCAGGACCTTGTCGCCGTCTATGGTGACGGCAGCCAGATAGTGGACGGCGCTGCCGAAAACGCCCAGCAGCAGGAAGAGCACCATCCCTGCCGTCATGGTCGCCGCATAGGAGATATGCTGCTGGACAATGAAGGTACAGATAATCGCACCCAGCGCCAGGATAAAGGTCAGCGCGCTTTTATAGCGCCTTCCAACCCAGCGTTCCATGGCCGGATACAGGAAAAAGCCGATGGCGCTGGCGCCCAGCGCATAGTTCTGGGCAATAACGGTTTTCCCTTCCGTCACCGACAGGGAGATCATATTGACAAACAGATATTCCGCACCTAAAAAGACAAAAGTGAAAATACCGATCAGCAGAATGGCGTTGACAGACGCCGGTTTTCTCAGTTCTCCTTTCATCGTACCATCCTTTCCACAGAAGCCGCTGCAGGCGTCCCGCTATTTCTCTGATTCTTCCGTCAGCTCCACCACATCCCCGATGTCACAGCGGAGCGCCCGGCAGATCCGCTCCAAAACCTCCAGGCTCACATATTCGTCCCGGTTCATCTTTGCTATCGTAGAGGAGGACACATCTGCCAACTCTGTCAGGGCGGATTTTTTCATCTTTTTATCAATCAGCAATTTCCACAGCCGGTTGTACTGGACAGCCATACGCTTCATTTCCCGCCTTGTTTATAGAAAACAGTATAGCACGAAAATCGTGAAAAATAAATGGATTTTATGAGATGTCACATATTTTTACGAATGTTAAGCCAAAAGAAAGCAGCCGCTCCTTTTACAGGCTCCTTTTACAGCCATAGACATTTACCGCTTTTTATTTCCAACGAGGTGAAGAAGCTAAAATACAGGGGAAAGGAGTACGATTATTTTCTGTTTACTCTGCAATGTTTATTACCTCGACACCTTTGCTCTTAGCGTAGTTCACTGTATAAAAAGTTCCGCCCTTGTTTTCTGTGAGATAAGAAATACAAGCAGAACTGTTATCAACCAGATGGCGATTGCGTTTATGCATACAGCCCCTCGTGTACTCCTGAGAAGTATATACAACTTTATCGGCCTTCTGTTTGATGTCATCGTATATCTCTATATCTTCCTGCGACCATCCTCTCGTTTGAGAGAAGCAAGGAAGCACGAGGATCAGACGAATATCAGGATAACGTTCCTTCAATTTGAGAACCGCAAAGGCAGCGATTGTATCAAAGCCCAATGCACCTCCAGCTCCAAAATATAGATAGCCTTTTTTTATAAGTCCCTCGATTGCTTCTTCGGTCTTTGCGAAGATTCTTCGACGTTGTCCTGAAGGAATTTCCCTATGCCCGGTAAAGCAGCATGTTTTTTCTTTCACATCATCCACTCCTAACAAGTTTCAAACTAAAATGCCCATCGAACTGACACAGTCCGATGGGCTATCTTACAACTCGCTATCTCTTTATGGTTTCTCTTAGAGAAACCATCGGGATGATTCCTGTTCGGCTGTGTTCTACTTAGGATAGGCATCCCATAAATTAAGCATGTGTGTATAGCGGTTGGCAAGACTCTTCCCTCAGTTACATTTGCTCACCTATTTTAGCAACTGTATCATTTAATTATATTTTTGCTCTAAATATTAGTCAAATGCTTTATATCAAATACAGCGTTAAAAGAGTAAAAAAAGTATAATAATAGAAGAAAGGTAGGTGACTGTAAATGAGTAAAGAGGTTGAATTTAAGAATAGAGATAGATTCATCCAGCTCGGCATTGCAATAGCTGCGCTTCGTAAGATGCGTGGTATGTCTCAAGAGAAGCTTGCAGAGTTATCCAATGTGAGCCGTTCACATATCAGCGCTATCGAAGCTCCGGGTATTGTTCGCCCGTTCTCCCTTGAGGTCTTTTACAATATTGCAGACGCCTTGGACATAGATCCCGCAGATTTGATCAATGCATCGGTATTCCCTGATAAGATTCTAACAAATTCTAAAAAGAACAAATAAAAAAAGAGGTCGCCTGGGCAGTTAAGCTCAGACGACCTTTCATTATACGCATTACTTATTAGTGCTACGCAGATAATCCTGAAATTCTTTCTTTCGTTTTTCTGTCAGACTGTCCCAGTATTCCAGTATGACAGGATCGTGAAGCCTTGCTTCAGCTGCACGGCGAGCACGTATGGCAGCACTCTTGTCCTTATGCAAACCCAGATTATAATGCTTCTTTTGGAAATTGATATATGCATACCATTTCCCGGTTCTCCTATCCAAGCCAACACCGGTGTGTCCGGAAGTGTTATTTGAACGAAGGTGCTTGGAAACAACAATGTTGCTGACATTGGTTCCCTCAACCATATCTCGACGGTGCTTCACTGTTTCGCTCCTGGTCTCACGGTATTTACAGCCGCAGCTGAGTACACGCCCTGATTTCAGGGCATTTACTGTCTTATAAGTCAAATTCCCGCAATCACATCGCAGTTCCCAAATAACGCTGCCATTGTTGTCCCGTTGCTCAGTGGGACGGACCGCTGTCAGTCTGCCAAATCGCTCTCCTGTAATGTCTTGCTTTCGCAGATCGGTGATATGCTCCATAGCCTTGCAACCACAGCTTCGCGTGCCACCGTGCTTAACCTGCGTAGCAGGAATCTCTTTGGTATTTCCGCAGTCACACTGGCAAAGCCACACAGCTTGCTTTTATCCGGTTTGTTCTATTGTGGTATATCCAACATGGCGAACGGCCACAAGACGCCCCCAGCGCTGTCCTGTGATGTCTAGGCGCGCCTGTCGCTCGGCATTTATACAGCCGCAGCTTCTCGTGTGCCCATTCAATAAATAAGCGGCAGGGACTTCTTTTTCCCCGCCGCATTCGCATTCACATCTCCAGATGCTGCCTTTTCCCGGTACTGTCCGAACAACCTCCTTGGCAGTAAGTCGCCCGAACTTCTGGTTTGTGATATCCTTCTTCATTTTATCGGCATCAGCAGCTTCGCGATGACATCTTCATGAGATACATACGGATCCGCCCAGTACCGGGAGTCGTGGGAATTTTCCGCATTGTCTCCTAAGACATAGTAACAGTTATCTGGAACCGTTACTATGCTGTTCTGATGATCAATGGTATCACCGGCGCAAGCTGCAATTCTCTTCACGAGATAGGAGCCGTCACGTCTAAAAATAATGATATCGCCGGTCTCCAATTCATCGAAGATCCTAAGGCCCAGTATAAGGCTTCCGGTCTCAAGCGTTGGCTCCATAGATTCCGTAGGCACATAACCAAGCATAAAGATGCTGTGAAACAGCACCAATACAACCAGTGTAACAACGATTGGAATTATGAAGGGGCGTATTTTCTTAAGTAAAGACTTCATATTTTCCTCCATTTCCCCGCGCCTAAAGTCGCGCGGACACAAATACTTCATCAATA
>ENA-ORNG01001968-ORNG01001968.1-human-gut-metagenome-genome-assembly--contig:-NODE-1968-length-13374-cov-2.117276_pt1 | contig 13374 bp, 8 predicted proteins | sample MGYA00242113_ERZ509018 | MGnify/ENA primary metagenome ERZ509018 (study PRJEB26280, sample SAMEA2338711) | human gut metagenome | biome: human gut; feature: human-associated habitat; material: faeces... | reverse complement strand
GTAGGAGTGCTCCCAAACATCAAAGCCTAGCAAGGGGGTAAATCCTGAACGTACAGGGTTACTGCCATTGGCTTCTTTGGTAATATGTAATTTACCATTTTTATCTACTGATAACCAAGCCCAACCTGATCCGAACAATCCTACAGCGGCAGCTGTGAATTCTTTCTTGAAGTTGTCAAAGCTTCCAAAGTCGCGTTTGATGGCTTCTGCTAATTTTCCTGTAGGCTCGCTTTGAGTGGGTTTCGGGGAAAATTGCAGGAAGTAGAGGGTATGATTTAATACTTGTCCGGCATTATTGAAAATTGCTCCATCCGGTGCAGTGGCTACTATAGTCACTAGATCTTTGTTTTCATACTCTGTACCCGGTACCAGGTTATTGAGGTTATTTACGTATGTCTGTAAGTGTTTACCATAGTGAAAATCTATGGTTTGCTGACTGATTACAGGTTCCAATGCATTATTTGCATACGGAAGTTTCGGCATTTCGTGAGTCATAATTATAAGCATTAAAGATGTTAATAACGTATTCATAATTTGTCTTGAATTATGGTTTTGTTAATATAACGTTTGGTATCTTATAAATGTTCTCTCAGATTCTATTAATTTTTCCAAAGTAAAATATAGTTTGTCACGGAAAACCGTGAGAAATAGGCATATATGAGTGAAAAAGTCGTGAAAAGAGTTGTTTTGGTGAAAATAATATGTATTTTTAGAGACTTTTTATGAATTTGGTATTATGAATAGAACATATTTGTTGGATGAGATAACTAAAATCCGTCGGGTTATTATTGAAAAGAGTGGAAAGTTTACTTTAAAAGAGTGCGAAAGCATTGCTGCTGCTTTGGAGGTGGATAATGTTTCATTGGTGGCTATGCTGGAGGCAATCAGGAAAGATCTGTTCCCTCAGAAGTTTGTTTTAAACTTGAAAGATGCAGAACGCTTTCAACTTTTGCGGTCTACCCTTCAGAAGAATGTGGAACATGTTATTCTAAAGAAAATAGCTCCGGAGCTGGCTGTACTTGCTGAAAACTTCAAGAAGCCTCAGGCAGATAGTGAGGTGTGCCAACAGGCTATCAACAAGCTGCGTATTCAAATAAAACCTTATGCAGAAAAGGTGCCTAAATTGGTGAAGTACCTGAATGAATATGCTGATTTATGTGAGGCGAATTTTCTGAATGTACTTAGACTGAAAGTGCTTCGAATCAATTTACGTTTCTTGCCTTTATTGAAAGAAGCGAATAATTTGTTTGATACTTGTGACAATACTTCCGATAAAGAATTGTATTGGAAGATGGCTGAACAGTTGTATTTGAATTTTCCATCACTGTTTAAGGAGGAAGTTTATTACTTTAGTATTATTCGGGGTATTTTAGATGCATTTTATAGAAAGTCAGGGCAAGAGACTATTGTACTGGATATTCCAGCGGAAATATCATTGATTGAGGAAGGTCAACCAGAGGAAGTAGAGGCTATTGAGGAAAAACCGGAAGAAGTCCTTGAAGAGATAGAAGAGAAAAATACTGAGATTGCGGATGAATTGGTTGAACCGGCAATAGAACAAGCGGAACCGGAGATCGAACAAGTAGAACCGGAAATAGAATCGGCAGAGAGTGAACCTGCTGAAGTTGTTTCCGAACCTACTGAAGCAAAACCGGAACTTGTTGAAGCAAAATCAGAACCTACTGAGGATAAACTAGAACTTGCAGAAGCAGATGTAAAACAGGTTGAACTGGGAGTTGTACAGGCTGAACCGGAAATGAAGCAAAGTGAGCCGGTTGGTGTTGAATCAAATCAACCGGAAATAAAATCGCCAGAGCCTGAAGTGAAGCAGCCGGATCCGGAAAGAAAAGAAGAAGCCCCTGCTATTCAAAAGAAATCCAGAAAATCTATATATATAGTAGGTGGCTGTATATTTCTGATCTTGGTTTTGATCTGTTTGTATTTTGTGTTTGCATCCAAACCTAAGCCAGTTGTTGCACCTCCGACTGTGGTTACTGACACTATTACTGTGGTGCAGGATACCACGACTGTGGCGCCTGTTGCTACTCCTAAGGAAACTCCGGTTAAGGCTGTAGGGCAGCAAAAGCAGCCTAAAGTTGAAGAACAACCTCAACCTAAAGCCCAGCCGGAGGCAAAGACTCCTGTTAATGAACCTCAACAACAGGCCGAACCTGAGAAAACAGAGAAAAAAGCTCAGACTAACTCTTTGGAAGCAGCTCGGGAAGCAACGCAGAATGGTGATTACAAGAAAGCATTCGATATTTATAAATCTTTAGCCAATGCCGGAAATGCAGAAGCACAATATTGTCTGGGTATCATGTATGAAACAGGAAAAGGCGTTGATATTGATATCTTCGAAGCTGTTATGTGGTACCGGAAAGCTAAAGCGAAAGGCTTTTCAATGGCCGAGCGTAAGCTGTTGGAGCTAGGTTACAATTAGAAATTAAATTCTTATTTATTTACTATAAAAACATATCTGGTTATGAAAGGAAAGGTTTTTTCTTCTTCGCAAGATTTGTATCAGGATCAAGCGAAAATCCTTTTTGATTTTTATAAAGATGCGGCAGAAAAAATAGTGTCGCAAGAAGAAGAATTAGAAAAGGAGATGGGAGAATTAAAGAATTCGTTGACTATGAATGCTACGGGTAAGAAAAAAGCCCAGACGCAGATGTACGTAGGAATTGGAATTCTTGTTGTCGGTCTTGTATTGATAGCAGTAATTGGGTGGCTAAGTATTGCTATTGCAGTAGCCGGTCTTTATTGGGGGATGAAAAACTACAAGCTGTTTAAATCCAGCGGTAAATCCATTGATGATGTCGGAGTGGAGTTGAAAGAACTGGAAAACAAGCATCAGCAGATTTTCAGAGACTATAAGATTGAAAAGATGGGGGTGGTTTATGTCCCCGTTGCCAGTCAGGTTCCTTTCGAGAATAAGAGCTTTGTGATAGATCATACCGGAAATAGTTCAGTACAGAACTTTGAACTGCAATTAGTTAATAACCAGGGAGCACTTTCCGAGAAATTGAGAGAACTGGATGAACTCTCCACTACGGCTCCTTTGGTAGAAGAAAGTAAAGGAGTGGAAGAAGTTTCCACAGAGGATTATTCAACATCTATACCTAAAGTGAAGTTCTATGATTACTTTGGACGTATGGATCGTAATCTGCGTGACAGTGCTTATTTCTTGTCGGACTTGCATACTGTTTCTGTAGGCATGCCTGTCATTCCTCCCGATTCGCCGGTTATTTCTTATTTGAATGAATATGGTACGGCCAATCCGTCGGGAGCGCCTGTGCTGAATGTATTTGATACGGCAGCGTATGATAAAGAAATAGAGCAATTTAATTCGCTGAATGCAATGCGCCATTCATTGTCTGACCAGAGCGAGCAATTTGAAGATGTATTACGCCGTTTGATTTCAAACGTGGGGTATGCAGTACAGACAATTGCGGCAGCGAAGGTTAAATCCACTAATTCGCTGGTGGAAAGTTCTAATCAATTGCTGTTCACCATTCTGAAAACCTCTTATAATCACTATTCACCGAAGTTGGAGAAGGATGAGTTGGAGAAAATCCGCCAGACGAATTTCAACTTCCGCGATACGGTGGAGAACTACACACCTTTCCAATTGAAGGAAAGTTCACGAATGCGCTATGATATGAAGGATCATTCGTGGGTTGCAGAAGACGGAAGCCGTACGACAATGCCTTATGGTATCAGCCAGATACAAGAAGAAATCGTAGCACCTATCGTACAGAATCTGTTAGCGGAAACGCGACTGAACCGTTTGGATATCTATAATGACATTGATAATCAGAAGCGTGATTATCTGAATCAATGGCACCGGGAAACTCAAGACTTTTATGGGCGTAACCGGACTTCCGGAGATGATTTGATTAATATTATGCGTAGCAACTTGACAAAATTCCTTGCTGCACAATCCACTTTTGAACGTCTGGATCGTATGAAGGCGCGGATGTTGCAACAAATGATGGATGGAGATGCTCAGGAGTTGGAGGAGAATGCAGGAGATAAGCTGGAAAGTAATTTGCAGCAATTTGCCGAACAGTCTGAATCATTCAAACAAACTCAGGAAGAGTTCAAGGAATATATGAAAGCTTTGCAGAGTGATATTAATGAACGGGCAAAAGTTTATGGATTCATTGAATTCTTTGATGCCAGTCTTCGCGATAAAATGGCAAAGGAAATCGTGGATGCTAATGATAATGTAGCTTTGTTGGATGATCGTCGCCGTCCTTTGGCAGGCATCAATCCTTTTTATGCATTTGCTTCGAATATTCCACCTGCTCCTGCTGTTGAGGATTGTGTGGAAGAATATATGACTTTGGATATAGCTCAGGTAGCTACCGACTCATTGCATGAAATTGCTGAGCAAGGACAGGATGTTGTGTTCAATCATCATGCTGAATTAGTGGATGACAGCGAGGCTATGGACTATTCGGGATATGCTCCTCAAAGCGCAAAAGTGACTGAAGCCGTAAACGTGGATGAACCGGCGGCACAACCCGAAGTGGCGGAAGAAGCGGAAAAAACTATTAGAATGGCGCCGGTGGCTGAAGCTGTGGAACCTGTACAGCCGGAAGTTCCGGAAAATACAGAGACAACAACGGCTCCGGAAGTTCATGAGACTCCTAAAGCATCGGAGACAGCGGACGAGTTGGACGATCTGAGTGATTTGGACGACTTGGATGATCTGGACGATTTGGATGACTTTAGCGATCTGGAGAAAGAGAAATAGCATTCATAAACTTGAAAATGAAAGATTATGGCAAAATATGATGTTACAGTGGATACCCGCGACATGGCCAATAAAATAGATACTGTATCTAATAAGGTCTCCGGGGTCACAACAGCAGTGGTTGCTATGGAGGCGGCTGTTATTGCTGCCGAAAGGGATGCTACGAACAAACTGTGTAAACGGCTTAATAAAGGCTTTTTCTCTCTGGTTACTTCTCAGATAGAACAGAAAAATGCCACAGCGTTAAGCTCGGTAAATGCGTATGCGTCCGAATTGATACAGCAACAAGAGGCGTTGCTTGATTTGAAAAAGAGAATGGGAGATGACTTTGTGATTCTGACAGAGCGTTATTCTAAGTTATTCCGAGGACTTGATGTAGCTCTGCATAATCGTGTTCATGAGTTGGACAAACCTGTTATTCGATTCTGCGAGTGGGATGTTGCCATTACTTTGAACCGCCTGAATAATCTGATTGGTACCGTTCCGGTTAATCAGACGGAATCTCTGGCTACTACACAAGCTATTGCCGCCGCCCATATTAAGCGTAATGCGCAAGCTTTAATTGCACAAATGACTAATTTTCTCACTACATGCAAGCAGCAAAGCGCTAAAATGCAAAGAATAAAGCTGAACTCCTTTGTTGGCAAGTCTGTTCTTCGCTATTTGCCTGCTATCATACTGGTGAAAAAAGAAGATAGAGGAGAAGTGGTGGAAACAAAACTGCCTTCAGGACTTGAACAATTGATTGGACAACGCTCATGCACGAAGATACGGGAAAATATGGAACGCACGGTTGAAGGTTCCGGATGGGAAAATGTTTCTATAGAATCGCAACGGATGGTGGCTGGAAAGCTGGAACGACTGATTGCAACTTCCGGTCTAAATGAAAGAGTGAAGGAGAACATGAAGAAACTTATGGCCCGGAATGAAACCTGGCTTAATGTGAAGGAGGGTTGATTATGGGAGGACGAAGACATATCTTACATGATGTGATCCGGAAGAGCGAAACGGTGACACTCACCGTAGGTGATAAGTCAGCTTCCAAGACTGTAGTTCTGGAAGAGCCGATTGATATCTATCTGGAAATAGACGATAATCCTTATAACAGTAGCGTACACGATTGCAGTAAACACATTGAAAGCTTGCGTAACTCTGTTGTGGCATGTAATGCAGCTGAAGTTGCCCATAAGATAGCCAGTACTCAGCAAATCGGTAAACATATATCCAAAGGCTTTTTGGGATATATCACTGCCAGTCTGGATATGCAAAATATGGAAGAGTGCTCGAATGTGGAAGCCGTAGTTGCCGAATTACAGTCTCAGTCTGATGAACTTGCCAATCGTAAGTTGGTGATGATAGACGACTATGATATTCTGACTACCCGTTACTCCGCTGTTTTTGAGAATTTGGACAGAGAGTTGGTGCAGCGTATTCACATGTTGATGGAACCTTGCTTCCGCTTTGTGGAAAGCAGCCGCAAAGAACAGTTGCGCAATACGGACTCATCTCTGTCGGCAATGGCATTAGTTGGGCATAAAGAGCAGTTGGATGTACAGGCACGTATTTCTGCTATCACAGTGAAGCAACGGGCTGCCGGATTGATAGAGAGTGCCAAGCAATATCTGCTCGGGCAAAAGCAATTGGCCAGTCATATAGAACATGTGTTGATTGGCGGATGTAAAAATGCCCGTTGGATGTTGCCGGTGGTAGTAGTAGAGAAGACTGTTGCTGGTGGCAGTAAAGAAACTGAGGTTGTGATGAATGAACAGACTGCACGTATGGGAGTCAATGACTGGAAAGTACGTCAGAATGTTCAGCAAGCGTCCATGCCTGCCATGACACAAGAAGATAAGCAGCGCATTGGAAAGCATCTGGAGAGAGAGATTCAAAGATTAGGTTCTTCAGAACATGAAAAACGGGTAGCCGGAATGATGAGGAAACTTGCCGGGAATTTTTTATCGTAAATACCGTTACTTATGTTCTATAAAATAGAAGTAGAGTTATGAAAGAATTGAAAGTAATAAGTTTGGAGAATGGAGTGATTTTAAGTGAGAATCTAGTAAAAGGTTCTATTCTTCCCCGTACATCTGCTGAACTGGAAAGGGATGTGCTGATACAGAACGATACCATTGTAGAAGGGGCTATTTATGCCCGCAAGCTGGAAATACAGAATGGAGATGTGGAAATACTTGGTGCGGTGTTCACTAAGCTTGAATTCCATATCAGCAATAATGCGAAAGGGGACATTATCTTGCGTAAGACGGTAGCCACTTCGGATTCTCTGGTGTCGTATGCTCGTGATTGTCGTCCGATGTTCATGGCTGACATCAACGGAAAGACTGTAAAATTGTGCAATGCTTTCGTTGCCGGCAGTATTTTTGCGGATGAAGTGATATTGGAGGACTGTATAGTATTGGGAGGAGTTTTTGCTACGGCTAAGTTGACCATGAAAGACTGTATAGTGGGAACTTTCAATGCGAAGAATGTAGCTGTTAGTGGGGATATAAAGTTGCTGTTACCCAGCGCATTCAGTGGCGAAGAAATGCAAGTCACGAGTGAAGCCCGCCTGTTCAATTTAAGTCTGGCGGATTTGGGCGCTCTTTATAAAGGAACTCCCGAGATGGAAAATACAGGTATTATAGAGATGAATACCTATTCTGACGAACAAGAATCTCAACTGTTTGAAGGAGACGAAAAGGTACTGGTGCATTGCTATTCGGTAGTAGGAAAGGTGTTGGCTGCGGATCTGGTCAATGTGGATAAATTGAGAAATCATTTCCTGATAGGAGCTACGGCGTTGGGAAGTCAATTGCTGAAAACCTATGATCTGGGAGTTGATGCGAATGGAGAGCTTTGTGAAATTATTCCGGAGAAGGTAGCTGATTTCTTCTTTAACTTGCTGCATGGAAAGATACAGGTTCGTACTTTGGAAGGCTCTTTTTCTATTCAGGAAATTGCGCAGCGATTATCATAAAATAGAGTGATTATATAAAAATACCGTCCGTATTTCATTATGCGGACGGTATTTTTTATGGTTATTGCTGATAGATAATCTGAATCTTTTCTGTATTCTTGGCATCTCCCCGATCTGTCTTTTGTATCCAGCGTCCGGTACTGTCATATTCATAATAGGCATTACTGTCTATTCGTCATATAAGAATATGAGTGAACCGCTGGTCTTATCACTATTGACAAGAGTCTTTTCAAATGTGATCTTTGTCAGATAACCATAAGTATCGTATTCATATACATCCACTTGTTTACTTACCTGGGTGGGTAACGGATCTTTAGGCAATGGGAATGTCTCTTCTCTCTTGATGATCTGTCCCTTCTTATTATATTGGTTGATTACGGAAGATACCGGAATGTTTTTCTCGTAAACTGTCTCTCCTGCCAGCAGACCGAGTTGTGGATGATATTTTCTTACGATCAGTTTTCCGCTCTGATAGAAAGCAGAATCCGAAAGAATGACACCCAGTGTGCTGAAAGCACGCAGGCGTTTGTACACCTCCTTCATGCCTCTTTGGTTTACCTGCACTTCTTCTACGCAGTTACCTTGAGAATCATACAAGAAATTAGTCTGTAGGGTAGTGGTTCCCTTATCTTCCGTAACTTCCTTGATACTAACCAGTCTTCCGTTTTCATCATACGTATAGGTTTTCTGAGTACTCTTTCCATTCTTCGTCTCATTGGATTTCATCAATAATCCATGGGTGTATGCTTGGATGGTAGTAGGATTACTCCATACTAATTGTTGCTCAAAAGGTACGCGTAATTTGTTGGCTTTATCACGGAATTCCTTGTATTTATGAGTTAGGAGGTATTCTTTGATGAGTCTCAGTTTGCTTGGAGAGTTCACTTCCAGCTTTAGTGTCTCATAGTCAATACTGTCTTTTTTGTACTCCAGAGTATTGGTATATTTTTTATCGTCTGGACTCAAATAAGGGGCCTGCTCATATTCTGCAATAGCCTGCTTAATGGAAGCTATGGCCTGCGCTTTGCAGATGTTACCGTAAAGATAATCATCATAAATGGAGAGAGCCTGTGCCATAGACTCCCGCTTGGAACGCCCGTTGAAGAATGTGTTGAGCCGGTCATGATCGAAGAATCTCTTAAAGTTACTGGCAGATGGTGATTTCTGTACGGTTTGGAACAGCAGACGATTGTATTCTATCATAGCTTCTGTTTTATACTTACCATCAGCATATTCTGTCAGATATCTTTCGCATTTCGGAATGTTCTTGTTGCGTACGAAATCTTTCCATAATTCCTCTTCATGTACATCATACAGATGTTTTCTGCTTTCATCGGACAATTCATATCCTGATGCTTTTACGGCATCTACCAGAGTGCTGGAATAGACTAATTTATTGGGATATTCATCTAATATAGCACTGATGTTATCTTCCATACGTTTACGGATTGCGGCCGGATCAGCACCGGCTTCCTGACAGATGGAAATAAAGTTGGCTTTGGTAGCATCTACATAAGCCTGGAAAAAATCTTTGGCAACGGTTACCTCTTGCTGATTCCAGATTTGATCGCACAAATCGATTAGTTTGACTTCTGCTTCAAAAGCTGTTGCTGTTTCAGCATCTAATTTGTCCCGGTTTTTTGTAAATTTCTCATTCTCATTGTTTACAAGAAATTTCAAGAGCTTTTCTACTTTACTTTGCTTTTGCGCCATTACAGGCGAAGCACATGAGAAGACCAACAGGCAGATAAAAGAAATGTAAAGTCGCATATTTTTAATTTGTTCCATAGTTTCTTATGATTTTAGTTTGAATAACATTGTACAAATATAAAAAGATTCTTTTAATTTTGCATACATGAATGCGAATTATATCGAAGAATTGAATGAAGGACAGCGCGCTGCAGTGCTCTACAACGAGGGTCCGTCATTGGTTATAGCCGGTGCAGGTTCTGGAAAGACACGGGTGCTGACCTACAAGATAGCATATTTGTTGGAGAATGGTTATCAGCCATGGAATATATTGGCTTTGACCTTTACTAATAAAGCTGCCCGTGAAATGAAAGAACGTATTGCCCGGCAGGTGGGAGATCAACGGGCACGCCATTTATGGATGGGTACGTTCCACTCCATATTTCTACGTATTCTGCATGCGGAAGCTGCGAATATTGGTTTTACCTCACAGTTTACCATCTATGATACGGCAGACAGTAAAAGTCTGGTACGCTCTATCATAAAAGAAATGGGGCTGGATGAGAAAGTCTATAAACCGGGTAGTGTGCAGGCACGTATCTCGAATGCGAAGAACCACTTGGTTTCTCCTGCGGGATATGCCTCTAATAAGGAGGCTTATGAAGGTGATTGTGCTGCCAAGATGCCTGCGATCCGGGATATTTACCATCGTTATTGGGATCGTTGCAGGCAGGCGGATGCCATGGATTTTGATGATTTGCTCTTTTATACTTTTATTCTTTTCAGAGATCATCCCGAAGTACTGGCACGTTATCAGGAGCAGTTTCGCTACATTCTGGTAGATGAATATCAAGATACCAACTATGCCCAGCACAGCATTGTGTTGCAGTTGGCAAAAGATCATCAGCATGTGTGTGTGGTAGGGGATGATGCGCAGAGTATCTATTCTTTCCGGGGAGCAGATATTGACAATATATTGTATTTTACAAAAGTGTATCCCAATACGAAAGTATTCAAGCTGGAACAGAACTATCGGTCTACGCAAACTATTGTCTGTGCTGCCAACAGTCTGATCGAAAAGAATGAACGTCAGATTCGGAAAGAAGTATTCTCTGAAAAAGAACGGGGCGAACCGATTGGCGTGTTTCAGGCTTACAGTGATGTGGAAGAAGGCGACATTGTGACCAATAAAATAGCGCAACTGCGTCGCGAGCACGATTATGAATACTCCGACTTCGCCATCCTTTATCGTACCAATGCCCAGAGCCGTGTCTTCGAAGAGGCTTTGCGCAAACGGGGCATGCCTTATAAGATTTACGGCGGCCTCTCTTTCTATCAGCGCAAGGAGATCAAAGATATCATAGCCTACTTCCGCCTGGTGGTCAACCCCAATGACGAGGAGGCGTTCAAGCGGATTATCAATTATCCGGCACGCGGCATCGGCGATACCACGGTGGGCAAGATTATTACTGCCGCCACCGATAACAATGTCAGCCTCTGGACCGCACTCTGCGAACCCATTACGTACGGGCTTTCCATCAATAAAGGCACACATACCAAATTGCAGGATTTTCGTGCGCTGATCGAGCAGTTTATGGCAGATGTGACCGTAAAGAATGCTTATGAAATAGGTACGGAGATCATCCGTCAGTCCGGCATCATCAATGAAGTCTGCCAGGACAATTCGCCCGAAAATCTCAGCCGGAAAGAAAACATCGAGGAACTGGTGAACGGTATGAATGATTTTTGTGCCATGCGTCAGGAAGAGGGGAACACGAACGTTTCTCTGATCGACTTTCTCTCCGAAGTATCCCTGCTCACCGATCAGGATTCCGACAAGGCGGATGATGGGGAAAAGATAACGTTGATGACAGTTCATTCGGCTAAAGGATTGGAGTTTAAGAATGTATTTGTGGTCGGTCTGGAAGAAAACCTGTTTCCCAGTGGGATGGTAGGAGATTCTCCCCGGGCACTGGAAGAAGAACGTCGTTTGTTCTATGTAGCTATTACTCGTGCGGAGGAACATTGTTATCTGTCTTTTGCCAAAACCCGTTTCCGTTATGGAAAGATGGAATTTGGAAGCCCCAGTCGTTTCTTGCGTGATATCGATGTTCATTACTTGCAACTGCCGCATGAGGCAGGAGTGAGCCGTGCTGTCGATGAAGGTGCAGGACGTTTCCGTAGAGAGATTGAAGGAGGATTCACCCGTTCAGCTTCTCCGTCGCGTGCCCCTTTCGGAAGTACATCTTCCGAACAGCGTGAACGTCCGAAAGCACAGATCATTGCTCCCAGCGTACCGAGGAATTTGAAGAAAGTTAGTACTGTTAGCCCAAGTAGCGGTGCACAGGCAACCTCTTTCACTTCAGCATCGGTAGCAGGAGTACAGGCCGGACAGATGATAGAGCACGAACGTTTCGGCCTGGGTGAAGTTTTGAAAGTGGAGGGCGAAGGAGACAATGCGAAAGCCACCATCCGCTTCAAGAATGCGGGAGACAAACAACTTTTGCTGCGCTTCGCGCGTTTCAAAGTTATAGGGTGATGAATATTGTTTACAAAAGAATGACTTTGCAGAAGGGCGGCATCTGTTTTACTAAATATTCCCCGGAGAATTACTAAAATGAGGAGGACGATTTAGTAAATCTTCTCCGAAGTTTTACTAAATCGTTGGAGAGGGCTTGTCAACCCCTTGTGGCGTGTTTATTAGGATGGAATCATAAATGGTAAAAAAAATATATATAAAATGACAAATAAAGACTTTTCCCTTTTCCCTTCTCCCTGCTATATTATGGAAGAAGGATTGCTGAGAAAGAACCTCGTACTGATAAAAAGTGTGGCCGACCGCGCAGGTGTGGAGATAATCCTCGCTTTCAAATCATTTGCCATGTGGCGTTCCTTTCCCATTTTCAGGGAGTATATAGACCACTCTACGGCAAGTTCTGTCTACGAAGCCCGTCTGGCATTGGAGGAGTTCGGAAGTAAGGCACATACGTACTCGCCTGCCTATACCGAGGCCGATTTTCCGGAGATAATGCGGTGCAGCAGCCATATTACTTTCAATTCGCTTTCGCAGTTCCACCGCTTTTATCCGGTAGTGGTGGCGGAGGGAAGCGGCATTTCCTGCGGTATCCGTATCAATCCTGAATACTCTGAGGTGGAAACGGAGCTTTATAATCCCTGCGCACCCGGTACCCGCTTCGGTGTAATGGCCGACCAGCTTCCCGAAGAACTTCCGGCGGGTATTGAAGGTTTTCACTGTCATTGTCACTGCGAGTCTTCTTCCTACGAGCTGGAACACACATTGGAGCACTTGGAAGGAAAATTCTCCCGCTGGTTCTCACAGATTAAGTGGTTGAATTTAGGAGGCGGGCATCTGATGACGCGTAAGGATTATGATGTAGAGCATCTTGTCCGTCTGTTGCAGGGCTTGAAGGGGCGCTATCCACATCTTCAAATCATTCTTGAGCCCGGTTCCGCTTTTACTTGGCAGACCGGTGTGCTGAGCTCGGAGATAGTGGACATCGTGGAAAACCGCGGCATTCGTACCGCCATTCTCAACGTTAGCTTTACGTGCCACATGCCGGATTGCCTGGAGATGCCCTATCAGCCTGCAGTGCGTGGAGCGGAGATGGGCGATGCGGGCCCTTACGTCTATCGCCTTGGAGGAAACTCCTGCTTGAGCGGCGACTATATGGGACTGTGGAGTTTCGACCATGAGCTGCAGATAGGGGAGAGAATCGTCTTTGAGGACATGATACATTACACCACTGTAAAGACGAATATGTTCAATGGAATTCACCATCCGGCCATTGCAATGTGGACAAAAGAAGGAAAAGCTGAAGTTTTCAAGCAATTTTCTTATGAAGATTATCGTGGGCGAATGAGTTGATAATCAAAAGTCTGCTTGTATGCCTGGCGAAAATGTACACTTTTCTGTGTGAAAAAAGTCTGCGGA
>ENA-ORNG01001967-ORNG01001967.1-human-gut-metagenome-genome-assembly--contig:-NODE-1967-length-13376-cov-4.090534_pt1 | contig 13376 bp, 9 predicted proteins | sample MGYA00242113_ERZ509018 | MGnify/ENA primary metagenome ERZ509018 (study PRJEB26280, sample SAMEA2338711) | human gut metagenome | biome: human gut; feature: human-associated habitat; material: faeces... | reverse complement strand
ATCGTATGGCGACAATATCCCGGTCGAGGTCAGCCGTCATATTTCCGTTGGAGTCGTAAAAATAATCGAGTCCGTTATGATTATAGTCCCGATATTCTTTCATGTCGTATCGCCCCTGTTCTCCCACCATATCGGTAATCTCTACTACCCTATTCCCTTCATAAAACCAGTTCATCTCGTCTATCATTCCGCCCCTTCCCCCATTGCGATACAAATTTACCATATTACCATGCTTGTCATATTCATATTCGACATGATAACGGCCGCTGGAAAAATCACTGCCTGTCACCGAATAGGCCGAAGCCAGCCGGTCGTAGGCATCATAAGTGAAGCGATAGCCGTTCACAATCGTGTCGGTATCGGTGCGATATGTCCAATTCATCGCCGATATATTTCCGTTATAACGAACTTTCCCATAGTTTCCCATAAAGTTTTCGTAATACAAATTCTGTACAAAATCGACATCTTCTATCCGAGTGATCCAACCCTGCAAATTATACCGATATTTAGCATGCGTCAGTCCTCCGTCGATACTTTTGCTGGATATCCGTCCCAACTCGTCGTATTCATATATCCAATCGGTAGACAAAGAGTCGTTAACCGCATAATCGGTGCGGGTGAGGCGTCCCGAGCGGTCATAAGTATTTTCTACGGACTCCGATACCGATAAACGCCCCCGGGAATCCAAATGTTCCGTGTATGATTTAAGAATATTTCCCGAAAGGTCGCATTGAGCATAAGTCATTTCATAATCACCCGATACATGCCGAGTGCGTGTCTGTACGGGATTTCCATATTCATCGTAATAATAAACGGTAATCGCATATTTGCTCCTGTCCGTCAAGTCGAACACCTGCGTCCCGGTCAGCAAACCTTTGGCCGAGGAATAAGCCGCACCATATCCCTCCTTACTCCGATAGGCAAGCTGCGAAGCTGCCGTCCCCTCGATGTACAAAAAAGAATAGTCGTCGTAATAATTGACCGTGAGCAACCGGTAATCATTGGCGGCAGGCAGCAGAATCCTGAGGGTATAACCCATACCCGGCCACGCAGTATAACTATCGGCACGTTCCTCGACAAACAATTTTTCTTTACAATACTGGCGCAAGTCTCCGGGGCTGCGAAGCGGATTCGCCTCATAAGTATACAGCACTCGGGAGAGGGCATCATATTTGGTTATGGTCCAGAGACTTTCGCTCTGTTGATTGCCGTCCTGACTCATGACCAACCGATTAGCCCTATCGTAAATCATCTGTATCGATTTACAACCGGGCAAACGCTTCCCTATGCAGTTCCCCCGGTCGTCGTATTTATAGAGATAGGCATACTGTTGCAAAAGAGTGTGGCTGTCGGGATAATTGCCGGTATTATACATTCCGTCCACAGCCATCGGGGGCAGTACGTAGTACAGCCTGCCGTGGTCGTCATAAATGTAGTAAGTGTCATAACCGTTTCCCTGACGGGTCATAACCACTCGACCCGATTTATCGGTGAAACTCTCTTGCCAAATTCCGTCCTCGTCGGTTTCGCGAGTAACATAAAGAGCACCCGGGGTATACCGCCCCACTCGTTGTACCCCATCGGACGAAATTCGGAAAAGAACGACCTCTCCTGCCGTATTGCACCGATATGCAGCAGTCTTCGGGTGAGCGTTCCAAACAGCTCCGGGATTTTTCACACCGACTGTCCGGCTCAACGGTGAGTTTTCGTACAAAGTCTCCCGATAGAGATATGTGTCTCCATAATAACTTTGAGCCGTCTGCCCGTATGTAGAAGGATTCACATAACAGCCGTTGTTCCCCGATACGGGTGTGGGAAGCCCTTGACGATATTCTCTCCCGGCCTCGTCGTAACTAACCGTGGACAGCAGGTCGGCGCCCGTTGCCGTGAAACCCACTCGGGAAGTCTGTTCGGGACGACCCAGCCCGTCATAATAGACCACGGTCGCAAGCGCCTGCGAAGCCCCTTCGGCAGTTATCCGGCCGTCCTCTATATTCGCCGACGTACTACCGCCGGGAAGAACGACCTCCACGATATAATTCTTTTCAGACGACAAACTCAAAGGAATATCGACGGCAGCCGACACTATCGCCGACATGGGTGACAAAAAGAGTATAGACAAACTCATTGAAAAGCGGAGGGGTCTTTTCATAGTATCGTGATTTTGTGTCTCTCCGTAAATTTATGCTTTTTTTTACATTTCCCCAAATATTTCACGCCTTTTTTTCATGCCTCGGCTCCAAACGACTGTTTTAACCCTCTTCAAACAAAATTCGGGAATTATTTTCGAGGAAAGCCCGATGAAACACATTCCCCCTATACATAGCATGAAAGCCGGCTCTTCCCATTATCCGGGAATCACCCTTCTCCGAACAATCGCACAGCATTGGCCGTGGTAGCCTCCTCCACCTCGGCAGTCGTAATATCCAGAATTTCGGCTATTCGCTTTGCCATATAAGGCAAATACGAAGGTTCGTTCCGCTTGCCTCGATAAGGCACGGGAGCCAAATACGGAGCATCGGTTTCGAGCAATATACGCCCGATGCCTACTTCTCGTACCATATCTTCGAGATGAGCGTTCTTGAAAGTAACGATGCCGTTTATCCCGAAATAATAGTCACCGGTTCCCCTCAGCAGACGCACCTGTTCGGCCGACCCCGTGAAACTGTGGAACACCCCTCGGAATGCCGGCACTCTGCCCGACTGCAACAGAGCCAATATTTCGTCGAATGCCTCCCGGCAATGAATAATCACCGGCAAACCCGACTCTGCCGCCCACCCCGTCTGCATCACAAAAGCCTCTTTCTGCTCCTCGGCATAGGTCTTGTCCCAATACAAATCGAGCCCTATCTCACCCACGGCGCAATACTCCCCGGAGAAAAGCAGCTCTCTCACCTGTCCAAGTCGCTCCCGATAATCGGCCTCCACCGACGTGGGGTGTAGCCCCATAGCCATACGGCAATAACCAGGAAACAAATCGTTCGTGGCATGCATGGCTTGCACCGTGTCGAAATCGACATTGGGCAATATCACTCGTTCGACTCCCGCTTCACGGGCGCGGCGCACCACCTCGACACGGTCTTCGTCAAACTCTTCCAGATAAATATGCGTGTGAGTATCAATCATCTTCGGGTCGCTTTTCTCCACTGCGATAATAATATACTACGCCGTAAGCCCGGCAACGGTTCAAACGGATTTCGGCAGGGAGATCGGCGTAATACGTTTCCACCTGATTCCACAAATCCAAGATAATCCGGTCCGCCTCCTCGCGCAAGGCATCCAATCCCGACTGGGAACGAGTCGTATTCAGTTTATAATTCTGTTGTTCCCGATAGGCTTCCTTGAAAATATCGTAATGCACGGTCACTTTCGCGATCGTAGGGTTATAAATAGGTGCGCCTCCGTGCGACACCCGTTCGCGTTCCCCCTCGATGAGACGTTCTCCCCAAACGAGAATGTGCTTCTCGCCGGTCAGCTCGGGCACGGCAAAATCTTCGGGGTCGAGCCCGTAAAACAACTTGTGTTCCTTACGCACCTCGTTACGCAACACCGCCAAATTAAGCACCTGTATGAAATGCGAGATGTACAACCGGGCCGTCTTCAAATGCGACTGATATTGTCGGTTGGCCTCGGCCTGAGCCGTATAGCAATACTGGAACTGCTCGACGGCACTTTTGAAACGTCTCAAAAGAACGCGGGCCTCGTTCAGCGTTTTATACGAAGCCGCCTGCTTGTCCACATCGCACTCGTGCTCCATCGCCACCGCTTTTTCGAGAGCGGCAAGGCGGGCTTTGTCTGTATTCGGTAACCGGCGGTAAGGCATTGTTTCTGAAAAATTTTAGTGATCTCGTTTTATCAATGAATTCGCCAAATCGTATAAGGGCTGCTTTGCCGCTTCGTCCACTCCGATTTGCCGCAAAGCCTCTATCGCCCGACGACTGTATTCGTCCTGCCGCAGACACAAATCGCCTGCACCGACACGGTCGTACAACGCCGTCACAGCAGCTATCTTCTCGGAAGGATCGTATTCGGCTGCGCTCAACCAGCGGGACAACTCCTCGGCATCTTTCCCTTCAACCCGTTGCCGGGCATTGATGAGCATATACGCTTTCTTGTTATTCAGAATATCGCCTCCTATCTTTTTCCCGAAACGGGCAGGGTCGCCATACACGTCCAACCAATCGTCCTGCAACTGGAACGCCAGTCCCAAAGACTCGCCGAAACGGTAGATACAATCCGCATCCGTCTCGCTCGCTCCGCCTATAATCGCCCCTATCTTCAACGCTCCCCCCAACAGCACGGCTGTTTTCAGGCGAATCATCTCGATATATTCCGCTTCGGTCACATCGTCCCGACGCTCGAATTCCATATCGTATTGCTGACCCTCGCAAATTTCAAGAGCCGTTTTCAGGAACAACTCGACGACAGCCCCCGTGTGCGGAGCCTCTGTGCGGGCGATATAACGGAAAGCGATGATCTCCATAGCATCGCCCGAAAGTATGGCCGTATTCTCGTCCCACACCTTATGCACCGTGGGTTTACCCCGGCGCACGTCGGCTTTGTCCATCACATCGTCATGCAACAGCGTGAAGTTGTGAAACACTTCCAACCCCATCGCCGCATTCAATGCCCGACGATAATCGCCCGCAAACATCTCGCAAGCAAGCAACGTCAACAACGGCCTCACGCGCTTACCGCCCAACGACAACTCATAACGCACGGGAGCATACAATCCATCGGGTTCGGCGGCATATTCTATCTTCGAAAGTTCAGCTTCTATCGCATCGAAATATCTTTGCAGTTTTTCCATAAACTACTTGAAAATTTTTATGTTTTACATAGAACAGAGTTCAAAATTAACGATTTCCATCGATTCGAGCAAACATAACTCACAATATAATACGAATAAAGTTCCGATACAAACTCGTTCCGCCACATACTTTATTGTCCTTTTTCCCGTTAATAAATCATCGGGAACCATTCTGCCGAAAGCAAAATTCAATCACGCGACTTTCTGCCGACCGGGAATTTTGGCTATCTTTGAAACCCGAAAACAATTATGACACATACGTTTCGATATATAACGGTTCTTCTGGCGACTGTCACTACATGCTTCGCCGGGAGGGGACAAGAGGGGAAAAGCTCGTTCGACTTTCTCAATATCCCCACCTCTACCCACGCCTATACGTTGGGAGGAACCAATATATCCGTCATCGACGAAGATATAAACCTCGTCAATCAAAACCCGGCTCTGATGGGACCCGAATCGGATTTACAACTCGGGCTGAACTACATGAAATACGTCGGGGAAATCAATCTGGCAGGAGCCACTTTCGGAAAGGCGGCCGGAGAACGGGGAGCATGGGCGGCCGGCATACAATACTACGGGTACGGCAAAATGAAAAGTGCCGACGAAACCGGCGTGATCACCGGTGAATTTTCACCCAAAGACATCGTCTTCAACGGTATCTACGCCCACGACATCACCACGACCTTGCGGGGTGGAGTCAATGCCAAAGTCATCTACTCCTCTTACGAACAATACACCTCTTGGGCGCTTGCCGTCGATCTCGGCCTCAACTACTACAACGCCGACAACGACCTCTCGCTCTCGCTGGTAGCACGCAATCTGGGTGGACAAATCAAACGTTACAACGACACTTTCGAACGCATGCCGTTCGATTTGCAGATAGGCTATACGCAAAGCCTCGAACATGCGCCCATACGGGTATCGGTCACCGCTCGTAACCTCACAAGGTGGAAACTTCCCTACCCCGCCATCGAAAGCAGCTCTTACACCGGGAGCGATGAAATCGTTGAAAAAAGCGGATTCGTGGACAACCTTTTCCGCCACCTCATTTTCGGCGTGGAGTTCCTGCCCACCGACCGCATTTACATAGGAGTGGGGTACAACTACAAAACCCGCACCGACATGCGCACCGCTCACCGTAACTTTCTCTCCGGATTCAGCATAGGTGGCGGAATCAAAGTCCGCATGTTCGGCATAGGTGTCGCCCTCGCACAACAACACACGGGAGCGACCACGCTCATGGTCAACCTCTCGACCAATCTTTTCGAATTCAAAAAATAAATGCTTATGAATAAACCTGAACCTCGGATAATCATCGCCGTCGACGGCTTCTCTTCGTGTGGGAAAAGTACGATGGCGAAAGCTCTTGCCCGGAACATAGGCTACATTTATATCGACAGTGGCGCGATGTACCGCGCCGTCACCCTCTACTGCCTCGACCACGGTCTCATCGACGGCGACACGGTCGATACCGATACGCTGAGGTCCCTCATGGACGACATTCAAATCGATTTCCGCCCCGATCCCGAAACGGGTATGACACACACATTCCTAAACGGAATCGACGTAGAGCGTGAAATTCGCTCCATGCGAGTATCCGACAAGGTAAGCCCCGTTAGTGCCATACCTTTCGTGCGCACGGCGATGGTCGCCGCACAGCAAAAGATGGGCGGACGGAAAGGCATCGTCATGGACGGGCGCGATATAGGCACGACTGTATTCCCCCATGCCGAACTGAAAATATTCGTCACGGCCTCGGCGGAGACTCGGGCACAACGACGCGTCGACGAACTGAGGGCGAAAGGTATCGATGTCGATTTCGACGAAGTGGTCGCCAACATCAACAAACGCGACCACATTGACCAGACCCGTAAAGAAAGTCCTTTGCGCAAAGCCGACGATGCCATAGAACTCGACAATTCCCACATGACAATCGCCGAGCAGGACGCATGGCTCATGACCCGGTACAAAGAAACCGTCAAAAAACTTCGATAAACCACCCGCAAAGGTAGAAAGGAGACAGGTTATGGCACGCATAGAAATAGACGAACATTCGGGTTTCTGCTTCGGTGTAGTCACGGCTATCCGCAAGGCCGAAGAAGAACTCGACCGCACCGGACGACTCTACTGCCTCGGCGACATCGTACACAACAGCAACGAGGTGGAACGACTCAAAGCCAAAGGGCTCATCACCATAGACCACGAGCAACTCAAACAGTTGCACGACGTGAAAGTATTGCTGCGAGCCCACGGCGAACCTCCCGAAACCTACCGAATCGCCGCCGAGAACAACATCGAAATCATTGACGCCACCTGCCCTGTCGTGTTGCAACTGCAACGTAAAATCAAAACCGCATACGATTCCAACCCTCCCGGAGAGGCGCAAATCGTTATCTACGGCAAAACCGGACACGCCGAAGTCAACGGACTGGTGGGACAGACCCACGGCAAAGCCGTCGTCATCGAGGGAGACAAAGACCTCGACAAGATAGACCTCCGCAAAAAACTGTTGCTCTATTCCCAGACAACTAAGTCGGTAGAAGGTTTCCGCCACATCGTCGACGAGATAAAACAGCTGAAACCCGATGGACAATTCGAATCGTTCGACACCATCTGTCGGCAAGTCGCCAACCGCATTCCCAATATCAGGGAGTTTGCCCGCCGACACGACCTTATCCTGTTCGTTTGCGGGAAAAAGAGCTCCAACGGACGGGTGCTTTTCGGAGAATGCCTGCAAGTCAATCCCCAATCCCGACTCGTTTCCGACATCAGCGAAATAGACCCCACATGGCTCGAAGGAAAAGAGAGCATAGGTATCTGCGGAGCTACCTCCACCCCCCGCTGGCTCATGACCGAAGTCCAAGAATACATAACCCGGTTATTGGAAACGACCGGCTCTACTGCCACCCGATGACCGACCGTATTTCTGTGAATACCCAAAAGCAAGCATAATCCGGCTCAGCCCGGATAAGTTTACTTCGATACTCTACACAAAAATAGATTCTACCCCTACCTTTCATTTTGGTAAATAGTTTATCAAAATGAAAGGCATTTGCGCTCCGAAAAACCGACTATCACCATAATAATCAACAATTTAATCATATCCCCACAAAAATGGTCTGCCATTTGTCGTGCAAGAGATATGAAACTCTACATCATATCAAACAGACTGCCGGTCAAGGTAAGCGAAAAAAACGGAACGTTTTCATTCACCCGAAGCGAAGGCGGACTGGCAACGGGGCTCGATTCTCTTCAAACTGCTTACGAAAAGCATTGGATCGGGTGGCCGGGAATTTGTGTGGATAATGATAGCGACAAACAAGCGATCGGGGAAAAATTGGAAGAACTAAACTTTCACCCCGTATTCCTGTCCGACACCCAGATAAAAAATTATTACGAAGGTTACAGCAACAGTACCATCTGGCCGCTGTGCCACTATTTCTTTGCCTATACATTGTACAAGGACACTTTCTGGCAAGCCTACCGAGAAGTAAACAAGCGATTCTGTGAAACCATCTGCCGGCTGATAGGCCCCGAAGATAAAGTATGGGTACAGGATTATCAACTGATGTTATTGCCCGGTATGCTTCGAGAAGCCGTTCCCGACTTGTGCATAGGCTATTTTCATCACATACCTTTCCCGTCCTATGAACTCTTCCGCATATTGCCCGAACGGGCCGAGATTCTCAAAGGTCTGTTAGGAGCCGATTTCATAGCTTTTCACACTCACGACTACATGCGACACTTTATCAGTGCGGTAGAACGCGTGCTGCGCATGAATTTCAAATTGGACGAAATACAGTTAGGCAATCGGGTCGTACGAATAGATGCCCTTCCTATGGGGATTAATTACGACCTGTACCACAATGCTTCTACACAACCGGAAGTCCGTCAAGCGGTCGACCGCACGAGAAAACTGTTCGGAGATCACAAGTTGATTCTCTCCGTGGACCGCCTCGATTACAGTAAAGGAATCCTGCACAGGCTGCGAGGCTTCGCCGCCTTCCTCGAACATCACCCCGAATATCATGGCAAGGTCGCTTTGGCTATGATCATAGTCCCCTCGCGCGACCACGTAGGCAGTTACGCCCAATTAAAGACCAAAATAGACGAAGAAATAGGCTCCATCAACGGGGCGTATTCTACGATGGATTGGACTCCGGTATATTATTTCTATCACGGATTTTCTTTCGAGGAACTGACAGCCATGTACCACATGGCCGACATAGCGCTTGTGACACCCCTCCGGGACGGAATGAACTTGGTAGCCAAAGAATATGTAGCCGCCAAAAGCGAAAATCCCGGTGTATTGATTCTCAGCGAAATGGCAGGAGCAGCCGTCGAATTGACCGACGCTCTGTTAATCAATCCCAATGACACGGGACAAATCGAACGGGCAATTTGTCAAGCATTGGAAATGCCCGTAGAGGAACAGTTGCGACGGCTGCAAAACATGCAGAAAATCATCTCGACCCAAACCGTCGACAAATGGGCTGCCGACTTTACCGACGAGTGGAACGATATTTGCCGCAAGAACATCTCCTTCCGCAAAAAACAGATTACAGCAAACGCGATAGGCACTATCAAACAAGAGTACAATAGAGCGAAAAAACGGCTCATTCTTTTGGACTACGACGGAACATTGGCGGCTCTCAAACCCCGCCCCGAAGATGCCGAGCCGACACCCGAACTCATAGAAACGCTACAAAAACTTTGTGAAGACTCCGACAACCACATCGTTATCAATAGCGGGCGCGATCATTTCACATTGGAAAAATGGCTGGGGAACCTTCCGGTCTCGATAGCTGCGGAGCACGGAGCATTCTATCGGGAAAACGGGCTATGGCACAAAAACATCAACAAACCGGTATGGAGCGCAGGTTTGTTATCTATCCTCAAACTATTCGTAGCGAAAACACCCCGTTCGCGTCTGGAAGTCAAAGAAACCGCTATCGCATGGCACTATCGGGAAAGCGATGCTTGGCTGGGAACTTTGCGTGCCCAACAATTAGCCAACGAACTTGTTTCTATCTGTATACAACAGAAATTGCAAATCATTCAGGGAGACAAAGTAATCGAAATAAAATCGCCCGACTACAACAAAGGCTCGGAAGTTTCCCGCCAGCTCAAAAAAGAATATTACGATTTTATTTTGGCTATCGGCGACGACACCACCGACGAAGATATGTTCAAGGCCCTGCCCAAAAATGCGGCAACCATAAAAGTGGGTTACGTCTCCGAAACCGCCAGATACAACTTGCCATCGCAGGAACAAGTCCTCCCCTTGTTGCAAACATTGGTAAATATTTCGGGTGAGTCATCGACCAACGATAAAGTCCGAAAAGGATTGAACTCCGCATTACATTTCTTTAAAGAACTACTAAACTTAAAATAAAACCGATGAATAACCTCAACTATGGTGTAATTGGAAACTGCCGGACGGCAGCGCTCATATCAGAAAAAGGGAATATCGAATGGTTGTGTTTCCCCGACTTCGATTCGCCCTCTATCTTCGCGGCACTGCTCGATAGGGACAAAGGCGGTTGTTTCGGATTCGAAGTGTCGAACGAATATCACATCTCGCAATCTTATGTACCTCATACCAATATACTATCCACCCATTTCTCTTCCGACGAAGGAGAATTTGTCGTGCTCGACTTCATGCCGTGCTACCGTTCCTATGAAAAAGAGCACTATCTGCCCGCAGAAATATATCGTTATATCCGTTGGATAAAAGGGACACCCCGGTTTAAAGTAAATTACAATCCGGCTCCCGATTATGCACGGGGAAAAGTCATACACAACATTACCGACGAATACATCGAAACTTATTGTTCGTCCGAGAACAAAGACCGACAATACCTATACTCTTCCCTGTCTTTACAAGACATCGAACAAAAAAAGGAAATCACGCTCCAACGAGATGAATTTTTCCTGCTGTCATACAACGAAAAGGTGATTCCGATAGACATTGAACGGGAAAAGCTCGAATATTGCCGCACATTGGTCTATTGGCTCAACTGGACGAACCGGACTAAAAAATACTCGCTCTACAACGACGTTATAGAACGAAGTCTGTTAGTATTGAAGTTAATGTCTTATTACAACGGAGCCGTATTGGCGGCACTACGAGCCTGCCCGAAACCGTCGGCGACGTCCGCAACTGGGACTATCGTTTTTGTTGGTTGAGAGATGCATCCATGTCCATCGAGACCCTCTTCCAAATCGGGCATGCAGGAGCGGCTCGCAGATTTATGAAATTCATTCAATCCACCTTCGTCGCCAAGCACGAGTCTTTTCAAATCATGTATGGCATTCGCGGAGAAAGGCAATTAAAAGAAATCATTCTGGACCACCTTGACGGATATAAAAACTCCAAACCGGTGAGAATAGGAAACGATGCCTATCACCAAAGGCAAAACGACTCGTTCGGTTATCTCATGGACTTGATCTACCAATACTATCGACTCATGCCGGGGACGTTAGACGAGATAGAAGACATGTGGGAAATGGTGAAGAGCATTCTCGCCACAGTCGAAGAGGAATGGAGAGAACCAGACAAAGGAATCTGGGAAATCAGAGGGGAAAGCCAGCATTTCGTCTCCTCGAAAGTAATGTGCTGGGTCGCTTTGGATCGGGGAACGAAAATCGCCAATATGCTAAAAAAATACAAATATATCGAACGCTGGCAGAAAGAAGCCGACAAGATAAAAACCGATGTGATGACCCACGGCTGGAAAGAAAAAATCCACAGTTTTTCCCAGACCTACGAAAACACGGCCTTAGATTCCTCCCTACTCCTCATGGAGCCCTACGGCTTCATCGAAGCGAACGACATTCGTTATCACCAAACAGTGAAAGCCATAAAAAAAGCGTTGTTACACAAAGGCTTGATGTACCGATACAACAGCAAAGACGACTTCGGACTACCCTCCTCGGCATTCACGATATGCACCTTTTGGCTCGTGAGGGCTCTTTTCGTCATAGGAGAAAAAGAAGAGGCCCGCTGCCTGTTCGATGAAATACTGAAATGCTCCAATCACTTGGGTCTGTTCAGCGAAGATTTGGACTTCGACACCAAAGAACAATTAGGGAATTTCCCCCAAGCCTATTCCCATCTGGCTCTGGTAAACACGGCCATTCTATTTGCAGAAGAAGACAAGAAATTATCGTTCATTCGACCCTAAAAAAACAGAAAAGAGGCGGTATTACGAAAACATTTCTTCACAATATCGTCATCTCTACTGTACCGGTATTTGACTTTTAATTTCTATATTTGCCCAAAAAGCAAAAATAGGAGAAGGTGCAGCATAAAATTAGCGCAAGCTCTTTTTTCTACATTCACCTTTCACTATCTTTGCTATCAATTAAACAATATAGGTTATGTCGCAAATTAAATGTGTAGGTATTTTAACTTCCGGTGGCGATGCTCCCGGAATGAATGCGGCCATTCGCGCGGTAACTCGTGCAGCCATCTACAACGGATTCGAGGTAAAAGGTATTTATCGAGGTTATAAAGGTTTGATTACGGGAGAAATAACCCCTTTCAAAACGCAAAATGTAAGTAACATCATACAGTTGGGAGGTACGATATTGAAGACAGCCCGCTGTCAAGAATTCAAAACGCCCGAAGGACGAAAAGTCGCTTACGACACACTCGTCAAAGAAGGCATAGATGCCCTTGTCGTAATCGGAGGAGACGGAACATTGACCGGTGCGCGCATTTTCGCCACCGAATACAACTATCCCATCGTAGGATTGCCAGGAACGATAGACAACGATCTCTATGGAACCGACACCACGATCGGATACGATACGGCACTGAACACCATTATGGATGCCGTCGATAAAATACGCGATACCGCAACGTCCCACGAAAGACTTTTCTTTATCGAAGTCATGGGTCGCGATGCCGGATTCCTCGCTTTGAACGGAGCCATCGCTACGGGAGCCGAAGCAGCTATTATTCCGGAGATTTCGACCGAAGTGGACCAACTCGAAGAACTCATCAAGAACGGATTCCGCAAATCGAAAAACAGTAGTATCGTGTTGGTAGCCGAAAGTCCCATCACCGGTGGAGCCATGCACTTGGCAGAACGGGTACAGAAAGAGTACCCGCAATACGATGTCCGCGTAACTATTCTGGGACACATTCAACGGGGAGGTTCACCCACGGCGCACGACCGCATTCTGGCCAGCCGCATGGGTTCGGCCGCCATCGATGCCCTGCTCGAAGATCAACGCAATGTCATGATCGGTATCCGCAACAACGAAATCGAATATATTCCTTTCAATAAAGCTATCAAAAACGACAAACCCATAGACCGAGAATTACTCAACACGTTGAGAAAACTCTCGATCTAATCACGGGGAACAAAAAATTTCATTGCACGGGGCTGCCTGATTTTATTCCGTCAGACAGCCCCGGTTTTATTGGGAAAAGACCGACCTACACCCTCACCCGGTCCAATGGGTCGAGCAACTTGTAAAGCAAGAAAAATTTTGGCTTGGTAGAAATTCAGAAGTGATTTTTATGCAGCTAACTCCTCTCTCCCCCTGCCGTGTC
>ENA-ORNG01001963-ORNG01001963.1-human-gut-metagenome-genome-assembly--contig:-NODE-1963-length-13413-cov-5.502321_pt1 | contig 13413 bp, 10 predicted proteins | sample MGYA00242113_ERZ509018 | MGnify/ENA primary metagenome ERZ509018 (study PRJEB26280, sample SAMEA2338711) | human gut metagenome | biome: human gut; feature: human-associated habitat; material: faeces... | reverse complement strand
CTTTATATTAGCTGAAAAGAGAAAAGAATAAGGAGCTTTTGGAACGGCTGTTGTAATGTTCAGCTGAAGGAAAAAGGAAAGGTAATTGATACTGTCTGAAAAAGGCAGTAAAAAGGGGATTTATCATACATAAAGAAAGCGCCTGCAACGGGGCAGGCGCTGGGAGGTAGAGTGCTAGCAATCCTTGTATATATAATATTCGTAAACTTTCTCTACAATAAAAGGTGTATATGAAATCAAAAAGAAAATCAGTTGATACCACAAAATTTGAGCAATCACATACTCCAAAGCATAGTCAATACTTGTGTGGATTGACATAATAACAGTTAATAAATAAAGAACTGCAACATAAGGTAATATCATATTTTCTATATCATATGTGTTCTTTATAAGACTTTTATGTTTGTACAGCAAATTTTTGTCTGTAACATTTGATTGATGTATATCTATTGTGAAAAGCAGAGAATACAAGCTTTCAAGAAAAATGCCAAGACAAATCAAAACAACAATTATGGCATAGTTATATTGTATACAGATTTTTATAATGTCATACGAATTGTCATTACTAAACAAAAATTTATCAAGGTTCAGCTTGAAATCTCTATCAATTAAGCAAAGCTGCAACGCTAAAGATATGACAATAATATATATACCATTCTTTTTAGGAACACCGAAAATACTTTTTATTAAATCAATCATCTTTATCACCACCTTTCACTTATAAAGTATAAATGTTATAGACAAATCGGTCAAGAGGTATTTATGAAACACAACTATGAATTTGTAAATTTCAAGCTATTAATGCTTTCGCTGTTTGTATTTGCAGGCATTATCACTGGTATCAGGGTAGTGTTTGAAACAAACTTGGAAATGCAAATTAAAATATTCATTTCTTGGTTCTTTGTTAAAGCACTGATAATACTTGCAAATATAAAGTACATAAAAAAATGCTTTCATAAGCTGTCCGTAAATGGTGATAGCTGTTTCAGCCAAATTGAGATGTTACGCAATACATATATAATAGGGTGTGCTGTTACTGCTATAGTGTTATTAGTCTTTTGCAAAATATAAGAAAACGAGGAGGTATAAAATATGATAAAACTAAGAATACAGGGTTTACCCGATGAGGTCGAGAAGTTTTCCGAACAGCTGAAAAAGGACGGCTATCACTTTTTGATGGAGAGTGATGACTATCCTAACAGAAATTCGGAGTATGTAAGAAGATATGTGGAGGTAATGCTTGATGAAGATCAGGATCAATAGGGCTTGCAGAAAACGCCGTCAAGACCGCCGCAGTGGTATGGGACGCTGCCTTTGTATTGAGCCAAAGCGTTTATGCAATGAAAGCAAAAAGCTGATAGTTGTTGACCCTATGTCTAATGTCATAGTCGTGACAAAGGAAAAAGATTATGGAGCTAAAAATGAATGAATATAGATACTTTATAGCAGACGATAATAAAACAGGAACTCTGATTTGCAGTAATGAAATAAAAGGCGAAGATATGCTGCTTCTTGTAGGATACGTTATCTACTTTTACAATGCAGCGTCCGTTGATGATATCGTAGACAAGCTTGTAACCATGTATGGCTTTAGTATCAGGAAGGAACATATTACAGCTTTTGACCTCAACACTAATCCTGATACACCTTATACATACTATGACCTTATTGATGAGGGCGGCTATTGTGAAAGTGATGGATATATGTACACCGATATTGACAGAATAAAGAAACATTTTTCAGGAGAAAAATCACAGAAGATGTTACGCACTATCAGTCGATTTTCCAAAAGAACATTTTCCTAGAATCTGTTAGTATACAGTTGTAATATATTTTATCGTCAGAAACAAGTTTGTTTGACACACTATGATTAGTTGAATAGTAATAAATGTTTAAGAAAAACACAATCAAATTTTATTCTTTATGAATTTCTTAAACACAAACAAATAGATCACTAAAACAGATGGAAATATTAAAAATAATAGCTGATATTCCCAAAAATGCGAAAGCAGGTAATGAACTATATATTGGTAATGCTTATGAAATGACACAATCATCACGAGAAAACATAACATTTTAATTGCATTAACTAGACGGTATCTAGTAACCTTTTTGTACGGTTTTAAATCAAAACACACAATGGATTTGTCATATATAGTCATATCAATATTATGTTTACGTGATATTGAAATAATTATATCACTAACGTGCAAGAAAAACCACCAGCAGAATAATAGCCATGTAATCAAGTATACAAGAGCTGTCAAACCCATAAGAATTGGATATACCCTTTCATCATTAAAAATTAACGGATCAAGCATTGATTTTAAATCATTGTCAAATGAACACATTAATAATGCTAACAATACAACATTCGATAATTTATAATTGTTGTAAATATTATTTATGATATCTTTTATAACGTCCATTATAAATACGCCTCCTTTTATTTATAAAGTATAAATATTATAAATTGAAAGGTCAATACAATATTTTTTACAAAGTTATAAACTTACACATACATAAGTGTGTCACAGTGACACACAACTTAAAATCGTAAACCTGAGCGTGTGAAGAAATTCATACGCTCTTTTTATATGCGAAAGGAGAAACAACATGAATACTGAAACGCCAAAGAAAACTAAGTTTGATATCTTGGAAGAAATCATGATAAGCTTTCAAGATGATTATGAAACAGATTATGCTCAAACCCATTGGGTGAAAACCTACAAAGAGCGGAAAGAGCGATTAATTCAGCTTCAAGAGGAAGAATATGAACTGCAAGCGAATGTAATTGATGACGCTCACGATCTGGGTTTTGTTGAAGGAGTAAGATATGCTCTCAACATCATGGATATGACAGACGCAGGAAAGAATAAGGAGCTTTTGGAACGGCTCTTAAATATTCTTGAAAAATAAAAGAGGGGGAACTTAAATGGATAAGCACGATAAGTATGAAGTTGTAAAACAAGCCTGGTTTGAAATCAATGAGCATCTCAGAAACAATAAGCAGGATTACATTGAGTATCTCAAATTTTCCTCAAAAATGTATAAGCAGCCGTATTCAGACGCTGTGTTAGTATTCCAGCAGGATAGGAATGCAACAAAGATCGCTGAGTATAAGAAATGGGGACGACTGGGGCGATATGTAAGACGTGGTTCTCACGGCGTTGCTGTTTTTGGCAAAAATCACACTTGCAGATATTTATATGACGTCACTCAGACAGGCGGCAAAGAGTTGCCTGAGATGTGGACACTTACTGACCGCAATACACCTGAGCTACTCAATACGCTTAATAACCGATACAATATAAACGCAGGATCGGTCAAAGAATGTATCGAAGCAATGACATCAAACAGTATTAATTCTGCGCCTATTGCTGAGTCAGTACAAAATGCAATATCTCAAATGGGACTTGACATAAAACAGGCTGAGGTATACCGCCATTCACTGGATTCTGTGGTGCAGTTCGTTGTTTCTCAAAGATGTAATCTTTCAGGTAAAATAGATCTGCATACCGATGTTGATGTAAGCGCTCTTGACCTTATCAAAAATGCAAGAGATATGATTCTTTTCAGCAGAGCTGTTCAGCACGCTGCCAAAGACACTCTGTTTGAAATTGAAAAAGAAGTTATCGCCATTGACCGCAAAAACGAAGCTCTTGACAATGCCAAAACCGCAAAGCAAGAAAGCACGTCTGATAGGGTTGACGATATACTCCAAGACCTTATAAAGCTTAAGTTTTCGCAAGAACAGATACTTGCATTAAAACAGGCTGTGGTGGCAGCTGCACAAAATGGTGAACATAACATACGGCATTGGGTAAGCGTCCGATATTCGCCCGATGAGCTACAGCATATATCATCTTTAGTAGCAGACTACTACGCTCAAAGTGTAATAGAGCAAACGCTCGATTCAAAGGGCATACTGAATGAATATCACACATATGTAAATGAGATAAATGGTCGATTGAAGCTGTCAGATATGTTCTCTCACCATGATTATAGTGATGAACAAAAAGCCATGCTGCAGCAGGGTTTTTCTGAGGGAATTTCCATTACTGTTCTTAACGAGGTCGATGAACGGCTAACTGTGGACGAGATAAAAACATTCTTTGAGATGTTTCATCAGGCAGTTGACGGACAGATAGATCCACATGATGTTCAGATATATCTTGATAAAGCTGTAATAGAACATTCAAAGCAGAACGTTCAAGCGGTTGAGGTTCAGGACAACTCTGTTGACACAAATTCAATTGGAATTGTCAAGGGTGAAAAATCATTTGCTGAACAGGTCGATGATGTACTTGCAGGAAACGCGAACCGATACAATGACTTGAAAGTATGTGATACACCTCAAATATTGCTTGACGTTGGCTGTGAGCAACTTCCAATGTTTTATACGAAACGGCATTTGCATGACGCTCTCAAGCCGAAAGGAAATACAGGTGAAAGCATACATTACCACGGATTGAACGCAGAACAAATCAAAAAAATGCCCATGTTACTTGAAAATCCCGTGATTATATATGATTCCCTTTCGAGAAATGATAGCATAATAATCGTAACATCTGAACTTGACAACGAAAAAATGCCTATCATTGCTGCTATAAAGCCAAATGGCAAAGCTAAATATGATTTAGAATTGGTCGAATCCAACTTTGTAATGAGTTTTCATGGCAGAAACAATTTTGAAAATCAAATTAATCGTGCCGTAGAACAAAACAAAGTTCTTTATTACAACAAAGAAAAAAGCCAAGAACTGTTCAGTGTGCTTGGGCTACAATTGTCCAAGGGCTTAAACATTCTTGACTCTAATCTTATTATACACCAAAGTCGCAATATTGTCAAGGGTACACAGCAGGAAAATATTGAATACAAGAATAATTCTGTTACTCAACAGGACAAAAAAATAGAACCATCAAGAATTATAGGTTTGGCTGAAAACCAGCTACGCCCTGCTGTTCCTAATAGCTCTACAAGCAGTATAACAGACTCCTCTGGAGTTGTCAAGAGTGAAAAAACATTTGCTGAACAGATAAATGATGTTTTAAATGGCGTATTCCCAAAATACTCAAATCTAAAGGTTTGTGATACACCACAAATTCTTGTGGATATCGGCTGTGATCGGCTTCCTATGTTGTATACGCAAAGACATTTAAAAGACGCTCTACATGAAAAATCCCCGAACAATGCACATTGGCACGGCTTAACACTGGAACAGATATGTAATATCCCACATCTTTTAGAAAGCCCTGCCATAATAATGGACTCACTTTCTCCAAACAAAAGTGCTGATAAAAGTATAGTAATTTGTTTAAATAACGTTGATAATGATAATGCACCGATAATCGTAAGTGTTAAACCAAATGGGCAAGGCATTTATGAAATGGAAAATGTATCATCAAACTTTATCACAAGTATTTATGGAAAAGAAAATGGGTTTGCAAACTATGTTGAACGTGCTGCAAAATCAAATAATATTCTGTTTTGGGACAAAGAAAAAAGCCAAGCACTGTTCTCGTGTCAAAGGCTCCAATTGCCTGAGGCGATAAACAATCTTGACTCTAATATTATTATACACCAAAGTCGCAATATTGTCAAGAGTATGCAACAGGAAAATAGTGCCGATATAAGTTCAAATGGTGTCAAGACCTCTGCTGCATTGTCCGAGCCTACGATAACCTGTGAATGGAGCGAAAGCAACTACTTTGAGGACGGCAAGACCTACAGTGTTGCAGAATTTGACACGCTCATGGAACAGGCTGACAGTGAAATGGTGGCAGGAGCAAAGGCTGCAATAGAGAAGTACGGTTCAGCAAAAGCATGGTATGAAGCAGACGCTGATGACGAATTCTCACAGTTTATGGGCTATGATAAGGTCAAGTTTACTATCAATATGCCTGACGGACAAACGATCACTGAACGCCAGGACGCAGGTGACGGATACGGCGGCGTTATTGATTTTCTGAAAAGATACTCAATTTACAGCTCGATCATACCTGAGCTTGAAGCTGCAAAAGCCGCACATATGGCAGACCTGGTCAATGAAGTGCCTACACCTACAAATGAAACACAGCCTGAAATAGACAAGCTTTTGGGCAGGCTTAAGCTTGATTGTGATTACTATCTGAAAACAGGTGCAGAAAAGCACTTGTGGGCAGAAACAGTTGAAAAACAGATAGCTAAGATCAATGAGCTGTATGAGAAAATGCCTGAAAACGCCTACTTCACCAGAGAACAGATTGATGATTATGAAAAGAAAATGCTGGCAATCAAAAATGGCGAGGTCGAAAAACCTATACCATATGAAACGCCTACAATTGCTAATAATGTTCTGTCTGAAGAAAAAAAGACAACACCGCCTGTTTCTGAAAGCGTTCCTATATCTCCTACATCTGATGAACAGATTTCACTCTTTGAAACACCCCCTGCTTCTGAAACCGTCACTATACCTGATAAAGATGTCAAAACCGAAAAGGTAGAAAAGCCAAAGAAAAATGTCAAGGCAAGCACATACCACTTTGACCCTGACAATGTTGTTGTGGGCGGAGCTGCTGCTCGATGTGACGCAAATATAGCTGCTATTGAAACATTGCTGAAAATAGAGAGTGAAAAGCGGCTTGCGACACCTGAAGAACAGAAGATAATGGCTAGATACTCAGGTTGGGGCGGAACTGCTCAAGCTTTTGTTGCAGATAATGAGAATGTTTCTGCTGACAGTTGGGGAGCAAGGCAGACTCGCTTAAGAGAGCTTCTGACCGCTGATGAGTATGGTGCTGCAAGATCATCAACACTGACAAGCTTCTATACGCCGCCAGAAGTCATAGACAGCGTATATCTTGCTTTGGAAAGATTTCAATTTGAGGGTGGAAACATCCTAGAGCCTAGCATGGGCGTTGGAAACTTTTTTGCAAAAATGCCTGATGAAATGAGGGCAGATTCAAAACTTTACGGAGTTGAGCTTGACAGCATTTCAGGACGAATAGCCAAGCAGCTCTACCCTGAGGATAATATCCAGATAAAAGGTTTTGAAAAAACAACATTCAAGAATAACAGCTTTGATGTGGTCATAGGTAATATACCTTTTGGAGATTATGGCATTGCGGACAAATCCTATGACAAATACCACTTCAAAATTCATGACTATTTCGCCGCAAAAGCAGTAGATAAGGTAAAACCTGGAGGAATTGTTGCCATTGTGACTTCAAAATTCACAATGGACAAGAAAAATGATAAAGCAAGAAAGTATCTTGCCGAACGCTGTGACCTTTTAGGCGCAGTAAGACTTCCCTCTGGAACGTTTAAAGACGCAGACAGTGTTACAACAGATATTATCTTTCTGAAAAAAAGAACAACAATGACATCTGTTATACCAGACTGGGTACACGTTTCAGAAACAGCCAACGGCATTCCTTGCAATCAATATTTTGTGGATAACCCTGATATGGTACTTGGTACTATGGCGTGGGACGAGCGTATGCGAGGAAAATATGGTGCAGACAGCAAGGTAACGACCTGCTATGCAAACAGTGACACTCCCCTTGCACAGCAGCTCATAAATGCCATTTCAAAAATAGACGGCGTTATTGATACTGTGGAAACTGAGCTTGACAATGGGACAGCTGAGATACTCCCTGCTGATCCAACTGTCAGGAACTTCACTCATACCATTGTTGACGGAGATCTTTATTTCCGTGAAAATGAAGTAATGGTCAAGGTCACAGAAACAGGCAAATCGCTTGAACGCATGAAAGGGCTTCATACTCTAAGGCAAGCAACTATGGAGCTTATCAATGCCCAGGCTGACGGCTGCACTGATGAACAGCTTGCAGAGCTTCAGAAGAAGCTCAACAGCACATATGACAATTTCAGAACAAAGTTCGGAAACATTACGGACAGCGCCAATTCACGCTGCTTTTCTAATGATGATGACTACAATACTTTAGCAGCACTTGAAGTTGTCAACGTGGAAAATAAGACAGTTGAAAAGGCTGCAATATTCACAAAGAGAACGATACTTCCAGATATTCCAGTTTCAAAAGTTGATACAGCACTAGAAGCACTTCAAGTGTCAATGGACAGATTGGGCAAGGTCGATATTATCTATATGTCACAGCTCACAGACACTACGCCTGAAAAGGTTATTGCTGACCTTGGTAATGAAATATTCAGAGATCCTGCCAAAGTTAAAGACAATGACCCATATTCAGGCTATACGGAGTCATCTGAATATCTGTCAGGCAATATTCGTGATAAGCTGAGAATAGCCAGAGATCATGCGGAACATATCGACAGCAGCTACAACAAAAACGTAGAAGCACTGATGAAAGTTGTGCCAAAAGACCTTGAAGCCAGCGAGATATCCGTAAGGATCGGCGCTAACTGGATCGATGTTGCAGATTATAATAAGTTTCTAAATGAGTATGCACACGCAAACACCTATTACTACCCTGTCACAAGAACAAAGCTTGGAGAATACAAAATAGAGGGTAAAACATCTGATCGCTCAGTTGCTGCCACTGAAACATTCGGAACATCAAGAATGAACAGCTATCAGATATTTGAAAATCTTCTTAATCAGCGTGATATTTTAGTTCGTGACAGACGAGAGGAGGGCGATAAGGTATGGTACGAGATAAACACTAAAGAAACACAGATTGCAAAAGAGAAAGCTCGACTAATGAAAGAAGCGTTCAGAACTTGGCTGTGGGAAGATATGGGCAGGCGTGAAAAATACGTTGCAAAGTACAACTATCTGTTCAATTCCATAAGGGGCAGAGAGTATGACGGCTCACATCAAACCTTTCCAGGCATGAACACATCAATAACGCTGCGGAAGCACCAATCAAACGCCATAATGCGTGCAAAGCTTGGTGGAAACACGCTATTTGCACATGAAGTTGGTGCAGGAAAAAGCTTTGAAATGGTTGCAACTGTAATGGAGAAGAAACGTCTTGGTCTTATAAACAAAGCCTGCGTAGTTGTACCAAAGCACCTTACGCTGCAAATGGCGAGTGAGTGGCTGCGGCTATATCCAAATGCAAAACTGCTTGTGGCAAAACCTGAAGACTTTACCAAAGCAAATAGAAAGCGTTTTATTGCAAGATGTGTTACTGGTGACTATGACGCCGTGATAATGTCATTTACTCAGTTTGAAAGAATACCTATGTCGGACGAATATAAAGAGCAGTTCATGCAAAAAGAACTTCACGATATCATGAGTGCGATATCCGAAGCAGGGAGAAAGGATAAATCATCAGTAAAAGCCCTTGAACGTCAGAAGAAAAACATAGAGGAAAGGCTTGAAAAGCTGCTTTCTTCTCCAAAAGACTCATCATTGTGTTTTGAAAAGCTCGGCTTTGACTATCTAGTGTGCGATGAAGCACATAACTATAAGAACTGCTTTGTTTCTACAAAAATGTCAAATGTGGCAGGCGTACAGACTACAGCAGCACAAAAATCAGAGGATATGCTGATGAAAACTCAGTATCTCAACAATAAGTACGGCTGCAACAATATACTTTTTGCCACAGGTACACCTATAAGCAATTCTATGGTAGAGTTTTATGTCATGCAGCGTTATCTCAGACCAGATCTTCTCGAAAAAGCAGGATTGCAGAACTTTGACGATTGGGCAAGCACATTTGGTGAAGTTGTATCACAATTAGAGATAAAGCCTGCAGGAAACGGCTTTCAAATGAAAAATCGTTTCAGCAAATTCGTAAACATACCTGAGCTTATGCAGATGTATAAGGAATTCGCTGATATTCAAACAGCGGATATGCTGAAACTTCCTGTGCCAAAGATTGAAACAGGCAAGCCGATAGTAGTAACCTCAAAGCCAGACGAACGTCAAAAAGCATACATGAAAGAGCTTGCCACACGTTCTGAAACGATACACAGCGGTACTGTCGACCCACGGCAGGACAATATGCTGAAAATAACTCATGAAGCACGCTTGCTCGGTCTTGACACTAGATGTATTTTCAAAGACGCTCAGCCTGCACCAGACAGCAAAGTGATGAAGCTTATCGATAACCTTGAAAAGAACTATAAAAACACTATGACAGAAAAAGGCGTTCAAATAGTATTCTGTGATATCGCTATCAACGAGGATGAAACACACTTCTCTGTGTATAAAGCTATAAAACAGGCACTTATGGAGCGTGGAATACCAGAGAAAGAGATCTGCTTTGCAGGCGACGCAAAGACAGACAAGGCTAGGGACGAAATGTTCAAAAGCCTGCGCAAAGGCGAAAAACGTTTTATCATCGCAAGCACTTCAAAGCTTGGAACTGGCGCAAATATTCAGGATAGGATCTGCGCAATTCATCACCTTGACATACCATGGAAGCCCTCTGACCTCACTCAGCAGGACGGACGTGGCATAAGACAAGGCAACAGATTTTCGCAAGTCGGAATATATCACTATCTTACAGAGGAAACCTTTGACGCATACATGATGGGCATTATAACAAACAAGGCGAAATTCATAAATCAGATCTTGACCTCAAAAAGCCCTGCAAGAGTTTCAGAAGATGTTGACGAAATGGTACTTACATACTCCGAAATGCAGGCTATAGCAAGCGGTAATCCTATGATAAAAGAGAAAATACAGCTTGACAATGATGTTGCAATGCTGAAAACCCTTGAAGCAGAACACAAAAAATCAATTTACAAAATGCAGGAGTTGGCAGAGAAAATTTTGCCGAAACAGATAACACATTACTCTGAACTTCTCGCAAAATCCAAGAGTGATATGTCTAAATATCAGGAACATCAGGCGTTAAACAAGGAGTTTGAAATGACAATAGGCGGTGTCAGATACGATAAGAGAGAAAATGCAGGAGAACAAATTGCCGTGGCAATGGCAAAATGTACTGCCACAGGTGAGCCTATAGAGCTTGGAACGTATCGTGGCTTTAAAATCACAATAGAACGAAATCCGTCAGCAAATACATTTTTTGAGCTTGATACGCCTTGTATCGCTGTTCTCCACGGAGAGCTTACTTATTCATGTGACGTTGCCACAGATAATGGCGTGGGAAATGTCAGAAGAATTGAAAATCTTGCAGGAATACAGATAAATCAGAAGCTGTGTTCTCTTGAAGAACAGCTTGAAAAAGCAAACAAGGATCTTTCAGAAGCTCAGCAAAATATGCTCAAACCATTTGAACATGGACAAGAATTAGCCGAAAAGACAAAACGTCTTGAATATGTCAATGCACAGCTCAGCGGAAATTCTCCGAGCAAAGCTCCTATAACTGAAACAAAAAAAGCCGTGAGGTTTCGATTTCAAGACGGCAAGTATCAAGCGGATATAGGCTCAGAAGATAGATCCATGTGGGCTGATGTCATTAACAAAGGCGGAAAGCTTACTGCTGCCGTTGGACGAGAAATTTATACACTGTCTGAAAAAGAAAGCGATGAGTTCCGAAACTTTGTCATCAACGGCGGCGTCAGCAATTCAAGTAAAAACAACAGCATAGTAGAAAAACTCCAGCCTAAGGGTCTGAGATTATAATGAGAGGAGGTGAGGGTATATGATAGACAGACGATATAACTCAGGCAAACAGTTCGTTATGTATTCAAAAGAAGAGATCGAAGCAGCAAGGCACACCGATATGGTAAGATTTCTTGAGCAGCACGAAGGCTTTTCCTTTAAGACCTCAGGCGGCTGGCTTATATGCAACGAACATGACAGTCTTAAAATCAACCCCGACCGCTATACATGGCACTGGTATTCAAGAGATCTGTTTGGAAAAGGTGCTATCGACTGGCTCTGCAAAGTTGACGGATATGGTTTCAGAGATGCTGTATCACGACTCATAGGGGATAGCTGCAGTATACGAGCCTCACCCGATTTAAAAGCCAATGAGCAGCATTATCCGAAAAAAGTTAAGAAGCCAAAAGCTGAGCTTACACCGCCTCAGCCTATGCAGGGCAAATGCCGTGAGCTTTACGCCTACCTCAACATCACAAGAAAGCTGCCTGCCGATATAATTTCATACTGCGTCAGCAATAAGCTTATTTATCTTGATGTAAAAAAGCGAGCTATATTCTGCGGCTACGATAAGACAGGAAAAATGCGATTTGCCGAGGCGAAAATCACAAATACCTTTAACAAATACTATCCGCAGAATATTGAAGGCAGCACTAAGGATTATAGTTTTTATGTTTCCGCAGTGCCCGGCTCTTATGGATATGACCCTGCAAAGATATATGTGTTTGAGGCTCCCATTGACCTGTTGTCACACGGCGCTTTAATGCAGCTTTCAATGAGAAAACAATGCTCAGCTATCGGTCAAGGGGACAAATACCGTCCTGACTGCTGGCTTGGCGTAAACAGAGTATCCCTTTCAGGCTGTTCTGACATAGCACTTAAGCAAAGACTATCTGATGATCCTCGTATCACACAGATAGTCTTTTGTCTTGATAATGACGAAACAGGACAGCAGGCAACGGAAAAGCTTATGAACAAATATTCACAGCAGTATACCGTTTCAGTCAGCATACCGCCTTACGGCAAAGACTGGAACGATACACTCAAGGCTGTGGTGTCAGCACATTCAAAACTAACAGATAAAACAAAAACGGAGGAATGAATTATGAAACTGAAAGAAAAAATCAAAGAAAAGAGCATAAAGCTTAGTGCTCGTATATTCGGAATTATGACAGCTTGTCTGTCATCAGCCATTGCAGCCTTTGCCGATGTTGAAACAGACGCAACCTCAGGTGTATGGGCTTCGGTCGCCACCTGGATCACCAAAAACAAAAATGGGCTTTCCATTGCAGCCAAAGCACTGCTTGGACTGTGTCTGGTCGGCGTTGTTATATGCCTCGGTGCAAGCGGCAAAAACGGCATATCCTCAGTCAAGGGATGGCTTATCGCTATCGGCGTGGCTGCTGCCCTGCTCGTTTTCGGTGACGCTTTCCTTGACTCAATATATGTAGCTTGATCTGCACGGACACATAATTGTGTGTGTCCGTAAAAACGTTATTTTTAACGTTTTTACGGGCATACACAGATAGACAGAAAGGAGTATTATTTTGAAGTACATGAAAAGCAAAAAGGTATGGTATCAGCTTATATTCATCACCGCCATTGTTATGAGCGGCTGCGGCAGTATACAGGCTTGTGCAGCAGAACTGGGATATACAGGGTGTTCCTCAGAGATTTTGAAAATGGTAACAATAAAGAATCATTTTCGTGATCTGTTGATAAATATAGAATTTAACATACTGAGTTTTCTTTGTGATGTGATAGATTACTTTGATAAGGCTGTCAAAACATTACTCAAACTCAATTTCTTCGACTACCTGTCGGACGAATTCAGCTTAAGTCAAATGCAAACAATTATTCTGTCTATCATGAGCCTTGCACTTGTTTTTGGAGCGTGTGCTCTCGTG
>ENA-ORNG01001959-ORNG01001959.1-human-gut-metagenome-genome-assembly--contig:-NODE-1959-length-13429-cov-10.416106_pt1 | contig 13429 bp, 12 predicted proteins | sample MGYA00242113_ERZ509018 | MGnify/ENA primary metagenome ERZ509018 (study PRJEB26280, sample SAMEA2338711) | human gut metagenome | biome: human gut; feature: human-associated habitat; material: faeces... | reverse complement strand
ATACCCGGCTGTTCAAGGAGAGCTTGCTGGAAAATATCCGGGCTGCCCGGACGGACGCATCCCGGGAGGAGGTGCTTGCTGCCGCTCATGCCGCCCAGTGCGATGACATTCTGGAAAAACTGCCCCAGGGGCTGGATACGGTGGTGGGCGCCAGGGGCGTCTATCTCTCCGGCGGGGAGCAGCAGCGCATCGCCCTGGCCCGGGCCATTTTGAAGGACGCTCCTATCGTGGTGCTGGACGAGGCCACCGCCTTCGCCGACCCGGAGAACGAGCATCAGATCCAAAAGGCCTTTGAGACCCTGACCCGGAACAAAACGGTTCTGATGATCGCCCACCGGCTGTCCACGGTGCAGAATGCGGACAACATCATCGTCTTAAACGAAGGAAAGATCGCGGAACAGGGCAGCCACAGCGCTCTATTGGAGAAAAACGGCGTCTACGCCGCCATGTGGGCGGACTATCAGCGCAGCGCCCAGTGGAAGGTTGGAAAGGAGGCAGCGGTATGACGAAGAAATTACAGCACATCTTCGCCCTCAGTGAGAAGGGGGCAAAGGATCTGGTGAAGGCCGTATTCTGGTGCTTTGTGTGCAATCTGGCTCTCATGTTCCCCGTCGGGGCGGTTCTGTTCACGGTCCAGCATCTGCTGGGCTGTCTGGAGGGCGGCAGCGACCCCATGGAGGGGTTCTGGACCTATGTGGGCTTTGCCCTGGCGGTGCTCCTCCTGCTGTTCGTCCTCCACTGGTTCCAGTACGCCTCTCTCTACATCGCCACCTACCGGGAGAGTGCCAACCGCCGGGTGAGCCTGGCGGAGACCCTGCGCAGACTCCCCCTGTCCTTTTTCGGAAACCGTGATCTCAGCGACTTGACCTCCACCATGATTGCCGACTGCTCCAGTCTGGACCAGATGTTCTCCCACTATGTGCCCCAGCTGTTTGCCTCCATCGGCTCCACGCTGGTGATCGGGGTGTGTATGTTTGCCTGCGACTGGCGCATGGCCCTGGCGGTGCTGTGGGTGGTGCCCGTGGCGGTGGCGCTGACGGCGGGCTCCAAAAAAATCCAGGATGCCTTCGGAACGAAAAACATCCTGAACAAGCGGGCGGTGGCCGACTGCATCCAGGAGGGCCTGGAGACCATCCGGGACATCAAGGCCTGCCACCGGGAGGAGCGGTATCTTGGCGATCTGGAGGCAAAGCTGTCCGCTATGGAGGGCAGCTCCATCCGCTCCGAACTGGCCACCGGCGTGTTCGTGTGCTCCGCTCAGGCCTTCCTGCGGCTGGGGCTTGCCACCACGGTGCTCACCGGCGGGGCACTGCTGCTGGCCGGGGAGCTCTCCTTCCTCTATTTCCTGGGCTTCCTGTTCGCCGCTGCCCGGCTGTATGATCCTCTGGGGGTGGTACTCCAGAATATCGCCGCCACCTTCAACACCAAGCTGCAAATTGAACGGATGCGCTCTATTCTGGAACAGCCGGTGCAGACAGGAACAGAGAACTTCCACCCCGACCGATACGACATCACCTTTGACCATGTCTCCTTTGCCTACCGGGAGGGAGCAGGGGTGTTGGAAGATGTGAGCTTCACCGCCCGCCAGGGGGAGGTCACCGCCCTGATCGGCCCCTCCGGCGGCGGAAAATCCACCGCCTGCAGGCTGGCTGCCCGATTCTGGGATGTCACCGGCGGGAAGGTGTCCCTGGGCGGAACGGACGTGTCCACGGTGGACCCGGAAACCCTCCTGCGCTCCTACTCTATGGTGTTCCAGGATGTGGTGCTGTTCCGGGACACGGTGATGGAGAACATCCGCTTGGGCCGCCGGGGTGCCACCGATGAGGAGGTGCTGGAGGCCGCCAAGGCCGCCCAATGCGATGAATTCATCTGTCGGCTGCCCCAGGGCTACCAGACGGTGATCGGCGAGAACGGCTCCACCCTTTCCGGCGGGGAGCGGCAGCGGATCTCCATCGCCCGGGCACTTCTAAAGGACGCGCCGGTGGTGCTGCTGGACGAGGCCACCGCCAGCCTGGACGTGGAGAACGAGAGCGCCGTCCAAACCGCCCTCTCCCGCCTACTCCGGGGTAAAACGGTACTGGTCATAGCCCACCGGATGCGTACCGTGGCGGGAGCCGACCACATTGTGGTGCTGGAGGACGGCCATGTGGTTCAGCAGGGCACCCCGGCGGAGCTGATGGAGCAGGGAGGCCTCTACCGCCGTATGGTGGAGCTCCAGAGCGAGAGCGCCCAGTGGCGGCTGTTATGTAAGAAATAAAGCAGAACGACTGACGGGCGGCTCCCAATCATGGGTGCCATCCGTCAGTCGGTCTGTTTTCAATGATTTGCCCCATACATAGCATAAGCCCCATAGGTTCACATTGTGTACCTATGGGGCTTATGCCTTATGTCGTGTCCTTTTTTGCGGCCTCCGCGGGCTGAAGGCCCGCTCCGCTCTTTGGGATCAAAATGCTCCGGCCGACAGAGCCGTCCCTCCGCCAAGGTTTTTACCCGCGCGGAAACCGCTTTTTCGGCGCAAATACGCTGCGCCCCCTTTCCAGCTACTGCGCCCTGCTTCCCACAGCAATGCAGCAGAGACACCAAGCGCCGGACAGCTTGCCCTGTCCGGCGCTTTTTTCGGAGGTCAAAACAGGCTCAGCTGCTCGGCATCTCGCCGGCGGCCTGCCGTTTCCCGGGCCACCGCCTCCGGCAGCTCCCCCAGGAAGGGGGATGGCTCCGGGGCGGAGGTGAGGATCAGCTCCTCACGGGCACGAGTCAGCCCGACGAAGAACAGGCGCCGCTCCTCCTCCACGTCCGCCGGACGGCCCGGGGACTCCAGAGGCAGCGCCCCGGCGGAGAGGCCGGCCAGGAACACCGCCGGGAATTCCAGCCCCTTGGCGCCGTGGAGCGTCATCAGCCGCACGGCACCGGAGGCCCAGTTTTTCCCGGCTGCCCGCTGGAGGTCCGCCTCCTGGCCCAGGACCAGGGCGTTCCAGAGGCTGTCAAAGTCCTCGTGGAACACCGCTGTGTTCCGCAGCCGCTCCAGGGCAGGGGAGGTGCCGTACTGGGCCTCCCACTGCTCCACCAGCTGCCGGGGCTTTTTGGCCCGGACCCGGGGCAGCCATTCCTCCGCCCGGTCCAGCCAGGCCTCCAGGATGCCGTGGCCCCGCACGGCCTCCCGCAGGGCCGCCGGATTCAGCGCGTCTGCGGCTTGGCAGAGGGACTGGGCTTTTTGAATGAGGTCCGCCGGGCAGTCCCACAGCAGCCGCAGGGCGGTCTCCAGCGCCGCACCGTCCGACGGCACCAGCAGAAAACGGAAAAACGCCAGGGCACCCCGGACTGCCGGATCGTCCAGAAAATCCTCCCGCCCGGTGACTAAGCAGGGGATGTCGTCGTGGCGGAGGCACTTCTCCACCAGCTCCAGCTGACGATGGGTACGGCAGAGGACGGCAATGTCGGAGAAGGCCCGGACGGTCCGTTCGTGATCCAGGGCCTGAGCATCCAGCATATCCACGCCGCCGGTCATGCGGCCGATCTCCTTGGCGATGAACACCGCCTCGGAGAAGCCGTCCGCCGCCTGCACCAGCCGCACCGGGGGGCCTGCGGGCCGATGGGGGACCAGGGTCCGGTCTCCGCCGGGATTGTGGGCGATCACCGCCAGGGCCGCCTCCAAAATGGCGGGGGCGGAGCGGTAATTTTCTGTCAGGCGGATTTCCTTTACATTCGCGACATCTTCAAGCAGCCGTTGGAAGCAGCGGCCCGAGGCGCCCCGGAATCCATAGATGGACTGGTCCGGGTCGCCGATGACGAACAGATCCCCGTTCCGGCTCCAGGACCGGACCAGCTGATACTGGGCATCGTTGATGTCCTGGAACTCGTCCACCAGCAGGTGGCGGAAGCGCCGCAGTCCGGTGACGTCTTTTTTCAGCCCCTCTGTCAGCAGGTCGTCGAAGTCCAGAGTGCCCAGCGCGTGCAGCCGAGCTTGATAGGCTTCGTACAGGTCGCCGTCCAGGCCCGTGTCCTCCAGAGAGGCGCCGTTCTTCACCCGGGAGACGGCCTGGAGCAGCGCTTTTCCGCCGCCCTTTTTTCCGCTTTCCCGCAGCACCTGCTCCGCGATGGTCAAAGCCTCGCCGGGGCTGATGAGCCGTACATCTCCCAGGAGATCCAGACAAATGGAATGGAACGTGCCGATGGTCATGGGGCTCACCGCCCGTTTCCCGCCCAGCCGCTGCTCCAGCCGGGCGCGCATCTCCGCGGCGGCCTGGTTGGTGAAGGTGACGGCGGTGATCTCCCCGGGACGGACGCCCTTTTCCTCCACCAGCCAGGCGATCCGGGCCACCAGCGTCTTCGTCTTGCCGGTGCCGGGGCCCGCCGTCACAGCGGTTACCGGCGCGGTGGAGGTGACGGCCTCCAGCTGCGGGGGATTCAGCGCCTCCGGCTGGGGAGCAGCCGGGGCCGCTTCTGGCGCCAAAACGTGCTGCAGCTCCCGGCGGGGCTTGGATTTGCGCACAGGCAGGTCCAGGCCAAACAGAGAGATCTGCCCGCTGAACCGGGCGATCTCACCGGGGGTCAGCAGGGAGATGACGCCGTACTCCCCGTCAAAGCCCGGCCTGCGCTCCACCTGGCCGGAGCGCAGGCGGCGGATGCCCTCCGCCACGCAGGGACCGGCAGTGCGGGCGATGTCCTCCGCCGGCACCTCCCGCAGGATGGAGAACTCCGGCCCCAGCTTGCGGAGCATCTGTTCATACAGGGCCTGGGCGGCCTTTCCGGCGGCGGAGGCGCCGGTGGAGGCGGCGATGACCTCCGGCAGGGGGGCCAGACTCTCAAAGGGCTTGGCGGTTTCGGGCCGGAACCCGGCGGGCCGGTCTGCCAGAGCCTCCACCCGGTGCTCCACGCCGATGGTCAGCTTCTTTCCGCACACCGGACAGACACCGCCCAGGGCTGCCGTCTCCGCCGGGGTCAGGCAGACGCCGCAGTTCCGGTGGCCGTCCAGGTGGTACTTGCCCTCCTCCGGGAAGAACTCCACCGTGCCCTGGAATCCCTCCCCGGTGCGGATGGCCCGGACCAGCTCCGGGTAGGTCAGGCCCGTGTCCAGCAGATCCGCCTCCCGGCCCAGCTTGGAGGGGGAGTGGGCGTCGGAGTGGGACACCAGCGTCAGACCGTCCAGGGCGGAGACCCGCCAGTTCATGGGCGGGTCTGAGGAGAGGCCGGTCTCCACCGCATGGATGTGGTCCGTCAGGTCGCCGAAGCATTCCTCCATGGTGTCAAAGCCGGAGAAAGCGCCGAACAGGGCGAAGTGGGGCGTCCAGATGTGGGCGGGGATGAATTCCGCGTCGGGGCAGGTCTCCAGCGTCAGCTCCAGCAGGTCCCGGCTGTCCAGTCCCAGGATGGGCCGGCCGTCGGAGCGGATGTTGCCGATGGCCTCCAGCCGGGCAGAGAGCTCGTCCGCCGCCTCCAGAGAGGGCAGGAGGATCAGGTTGTGGACCTTTCGAGTCTTGCCGTGGCGCTTGTAGATGCAGCTGATCTCCCCGGTGATGACGAACCGGGGCGCCGGTCCGGGGGCACCGTCCGGCAGGCGCAGGTCTTCCCGCAGGGTGTAGAGCCCCTCTCCGGCAGGCACCAGCTGCGCCCGCAGCTCCGCCCGCCAGGCGGGGTGGGTGAAGTCCCCGGTGCCCACCAGACCGATGCCCTTCCGCCGGGCCCACCAGTCCAGATGGGGCAGGTCTCCGTCTTTACTGGTGGCCCGGGAGAACCGGGAGTGGATGTGGAGGTCGGCGATGTACATGGAAGTCCCCCTCTGTCGAATCAAGTCGACCTCATTATACCCCCTCCGCTCCCGCCGCGCAAGGCGGCGGAAAAAGCGGTCCGGCGGAAGACCGCCGGACCGCAGAGACATTATGGCTTTGGACCGCCGGAGGATGGAGACCGCGTGGGGCGCACCAGACGCGGAAACACCGCCCGGAACAGGGAGGAGGCCAGGATGACGCCCACCGCCAGGGCCGCCGCCATGCCCAGGGTGTCCAGCAGGGCGTTCAGGAACTGACCGGTGTCGCCCGCCAGGCAGTAGCTCATGGCGTAGTAGATGCCGCCGCCGGGCACCAGGGGCAGCAGGGCCACCAGCTGGTAGCCGGTGACAGGACAGCGGCGGATGCGGGCCATGATCTCTGAGAACAGGCTGATGGCCATGGCGGCAAAAAAGCCCGCCAGAATGGTCTTGCCTCCCAGCAGATACACCAGCCATCCCAGCGCACCGCCGCAGCCGGCGATCAGCTTGCCGGGTCCGTGGATATTGAAGACCAGCGTGAAGCCGATGCACCCGGCAAAGGCGCACAGGCAGGGCAGGATATACTGAGACCAGAGCTCCATGAATGTCATCCCCCTTTACAGGATCTGTCCGATGCCCAGCCCCACTGCGGAGCCCAGGGCGATGCCCATGGCGATCAGGATGGCCTCCGCCGTCCGGCTGAGACCGGAGTAGGTGTCTCCCGCCACCAGTTCCCGCATGGCGTTGGTCAGGGCCACGCCGGGCACCAGCAGCATCAAAACACCGATGGTCACCAGGTCCACATTGCTGCCCAGCCCCGCCCGCACCAGCAGCAGGGACAGCAGAGAGGCGATGCCGCTGCACACCAGCGTCCGCAGAAAGCTGTTGCTGCCCAGCCATTTTCCGCCGAAGAGCAGGCAGGCACCCACCACCAGGCCGCAGAAAAAGGCGCTGAGCGCGTCCCAGATCCCGCCGCCGAACAGGGGACAGAAGAAAGCGGGGGCGATACCGTAGCCCAGCAGCACCGTGGCGGGGCGGTGGCGGCGGCAGGAGGCAGGGAGGCGGTCCACCATGGCCCGGGCCTCGTCCAGGGGCGGTACGGTACGGCAGAGCTGGCGGCATAAAGCGTTGCAGCTCTCCAGTAGCTCCAGATCCGTGCCGTGGGCACTGATCCGGCGCATCCGGGTCACCGGACGGCCATCCTCCGCCATCAAACTGACAATCAAACAGCTGGGGATGGCAAACACCTGGGCGTCCTTGCCTTGGTAGGCCTGCAGCAGCCGGTAGACGGACTCCTCCACACGGGAGATTTCCGCGCCGCTCTCTGCCAGCAGGCAGCCCAGCGATGTGGCCAGATTCAACAGCTTGTCCGAATCCATAAAACGCCTCCTCTCGCCTTTTTAAGATATGCGATTTTTGGAAAAAACACAAGGGATATTTTGACGAAACGCGCCGCGCAGGGGAGCCCTTGACAAAAAGGAGCGGTTTCTGTATAATCGAATAGTCCAAAATCGGACAAAATAAGACGGGAGGGATTCGATGGGACAGGAAGTTCTGGATGCTTTCTGGAAATCCAATGACCGAATCTACAATGAGAATACCCTGCTGTACCACCGTCTGGCCCGGGCCTGCGGCCTGCCGGACTGCGCCTTCTGGCTGCTGTACACCCTGCGGTCGGAGGAGGCGCCCCTGACCCAGACCCAGTTGAGCGAGCAGCTGTCCCTACCCAAGCAGACGGTGAATTCCGCCCTGAAAAAGCTGGTGGAGGAGGGAGTCCTCCGCTTGGAGGCGGCGGACGGCAATCTGAAAAACAAGCGGGTCTGTCTGACAGAGGCGGGCGAGGCATTCCTCCGCCGCACTGTGGACCGCGTGTTCGGCGTAGAGAGCGCCGCGGCCGCCCGCCTGACCGAGGAGGAGCGGTCGGCGCTTGTGGCATTGAGCCAGAAGCTGCTGGATGCCTTTCGGGCGGAGACGGAAGCTTTTTTACAGACCGCTGCGATAGGAGACTGATGTATGCAGATCAAACTTTCTGACCATTTCACCTACGGACGGCTGCTGCGTTACACACTGCCGACCATCGTTATGATTATCTTCACCTCTCTGTACAGCGTGGTAGACGGACTGTTCGTATCCAACTTGGTGGGGGACCTGGCCCTGTCGGCGGTGAATATCGCCTTCCCCATCACTATGATCATCGGCGCCTTCGGCTTCATGCTGGGCACCGGCGGCAGCGCCATCGTGGCCCGCACGCTGGGGGAGGGGAAGCCGGAGCTGGCCTCCCGGTATTTCACGCTCTTCATCTGGTGCGTGGCGGGGCTGGGCGTGGTGCTCTCCATTGTGACCATCGCCTTCATCGAACCCATCATGCGTTTTGCCGGGGCTAGCGACCTGCTGCTGGAAGACTGCATCGCCTACGGCCGGATCCTGCTGGCCGGCAGTGCCGTGTTCATGCTCCAGAGCGCCTTTCAGAGTTTCTTTTCCGTGGCGGAGAAACCCAAGCTGGGGTTACTGCTCTCCCTGGCTGCCGGAGCCACCAACATCACCTTTGACTACGTGTTCATCGCCCTGCTGGGCATGGGTGTCACCGGTGCCGCATGGGCCACAGTGCTGGGCTACTGCGTGGGCGGTGTCATCCCGGTGGTGTACTTCCTGCTTCCCAGAAGAGAGGGCCTGCGGCTGGTGCGGACGAACTTTTACGGCCGGGAACTGCTTCACGCCTGTATCAACGGCTCCTCGGAGCTGATGAGCAACATCTCCGCCTCCGTGGTGGGCATCCTCTACAACATCCGGCTGATGGACCTTCTGGGAGAGCCGGGCGTGGCGGCCCACTCGGTGATGATGTACGTGGATTTCGTGTTTGTGGCTGCCTTTCTGGGGTTCTCCATGGGCAGCGCCCCCATCGTCAGCTATCACTACGGGGCGGAGAACTATGATGAGCTGAAGAACATCTTCCGCCGCAGTGGCGTCATCATCGCCGCTACCTCCGTGGCGATGGTGGCGGCGTCGGAGCTCTTAAGCCGGCCCCTGTCTGCTGCCTTCGTGGGGTACTCTCCGGACTTGCTGGAGCTGACCACCCACGGCTTCCGGATCTTTGCCCTGTGCTACCTCTTCTGCGGGCTGAATATCTACGCATCCGCCTTCTTCACGGCCCTGTGCAACGGCGCCCTGTCGGCCCTGATCGCCTTCACCCGCACGCTGCTGCTGCGGGGTGGACTGGTGCTGGTGATGCCGGTGTTCTTCGGCGTGGATGGCGTCTGGTGGTCCGTGGCAGCGGCGGAACTGCTGGGGGTGGTGCTCTCGGTGGTGCTGCTGGTGCTGATGCGGCGGCGTTACCATTACGCCTGACGGGGGAAAACGCGGATATGTTACAAGACGGCGGCTCCGCTCAGGTGGTATGCTGGCTGGTGCCGACAGGAGGGAAGAACCATGAGACAAGCGGCGCGGACCGCCCGATATGACCAGGCTCTGGGGCTGGAGGCGTACAGCCTCCGGGCGGTGGACAGGCCCTTTCCCAGCCACTTTCACGACCATTATGTGATCGGCGTGGTGGAGCGGGGGACCCGGACCCTCACCTGCGGCCGCCAACGGCAGGTCATCGGCCCGGGAGACGTGCTGCTGTTCAACCCGGGAGACAGCCATGCCTGCATCCAGGCGGACGGGGCTCTGGACTACCGGGGACTGAATATCCCACGCAGCACCATGCTGGCCCTGGCGGAGGAGATCATGGGCAGCCGGGCAATGCCCGGCTTTTCCGTGGCCGTGGTTCGGGACGGAGAACTGGCAGGCCGCCTCCGGGCCCTGCACCGGGCGGTGCTGGGGGAGGAGCCGGAGCTCCGGAGGGAGGAGGCGCTGCTGCTGGCCTGGGGCCTCCTGCTGCCGGGGTACGCCGGGATGGTGGAAACGGTTTCTGCCTGCCGGGTGGAGGTGGAGCGGACCTGTGCGTTCATCCGGAGCCACTATGCCCGGCATATCACGCTGGAGGAGCTCAGCCTTCAGGCGGGACTGAGCAAATCCGCCCTGGTCCGGGCCTTTGCCAAGGCCAAGGGCGTCACGCCCTACCGCTATCTGATGGCGGTGCGGATCAGCGAGGCACGGCGCCTGCTGGAACGGGGTGTCTCCTCTGCAGAGGCCGCCGTGGAGACAGGCTTTTCCGATCAGAGCCATTTCACCAACTATTTCACTGCCTTCACCGGCCTGACGCCGGGGGCCTGCCGGGAGCTGTTCCGGCAGGAATGGGAGAGAGGATGACACAGCCGTGGAGACGAATCCTGCACGGGGCCACCTGGCGGCCCTGCTGACCATTGTGATCTGGGGGACCACCTTCATCTCCACCAAGGTGCTGCTGGTGGATTTCCAGCCAGTGGAGATCTTGTTTATCCGGTTCATGATGGGCTTTCTGGCGCTGCTGGCAGTCTGTCCTCGCCGCCTGCAGGGCGTCACACGGCGGCAGGAGGGATTGTTTGCCCTGGCGGGGCTGTGCGGCGTGTGCCTGTACTACCTGCTGGAGAACATCGCCCTGACGTACACCATGGCCTCCAACGTGGGGGTCATCATCTCCGTGTCTCCCTGCTTCACCGCCCTGCTGACCCATTTTCTGATGCGGGGCGAGGAGCGGCTGCGGCCCACATTTTTCGCAGGCTTTGCGGTGGCCATGGCGGGGATCTGCCTTATCAGCTTCAACGGCTCTGCCCTGGAGCTGGACCTCCGGGGGGATTTGCTGGCGCTGCTGGCCGCCTTCGTGTGGGCCTGTTACGCCCTCTTGTCCCGGAAGATCAGCGCCCTGGGCCATCCCACTGTCCTGACCACGCGGCGAACCTTTTTCTACGGGCTGGCATTCATGCTGCCGGCGCTGATGGTCTCTGGCGTCCGGCTGGAGCTCACGCGACTCACAGCCCCGGTGAACCTGGGGAATCTGCTGTTTCTGGGGCTGGGGGCCTCGGCCCTGTGCTTCGTCACCTGGAACTTCGCGGTGAAGGCACTGGGGGCGGTGAAAACCAGCGTGTACATCTATCTGGTGCCGGTGATCACAGTGGCGGCCTCCGTGCTGATCCTGCGGGAACCCTTCACCTGGATGACCGGAGCCGGTACGGTACTGACCCTGATCGGGCTGCTTCTCTCTGAAGGCAAACTCCATTGGAAAGAGGGAACACACCATGAAACAGGAACTGGACAAATGCGTCCTGGTGATTGATGAGGCCATGCCCCGGGGCCTCGCTGCCAACACAGCGGCCATCCTGGGCATCACATGGGGCCGGCTGCGGCCGGAACTGGTAGGGGAGGACGTGACCGACGCTGCCGGAGCCATTCACCCCGGGATCATCCGCACGCCGGTGCCGGTGCTCTCCGGCAGGCCGGAGACCTTTCAGACCCTGCGGCGGCAGCTGGCCGAGCTGGAATTTGCAGATGTGGCGGCTGTGGACTTCACAGATCTGGCCCAGAGCTGCCGTACCTACGGCGAGTTCATCGAAAAAATAGCCCGCACCGGGCCGGGGGAGCTGCGATACCTGGGCATGGCCCTTTTGGGCCCCCGGCATCAGGTGGACCGGCTGACCGGAAGCCTGCCGCTGCTGCGGTAGGGAAAAAACGCAGGAATGGGGCCGCGCCCGGTTGCGGCCCCATTCTCGTATCATTTCCCGGAGGACTTATGGCCCCTGCTGGATCAACAGATCCACCTCAGCATCACCGCCATTGGTGTACAAATAGCTGCAGGCAAAGCCGTTCACTTCCCAGATGGCATACGACATACTATCGTATTGGTAGTATGCGACGCTGACGCCCGCAATCTCTCTGCTCTCCTCCAGTGTGCCGCCGTAGATTCCGCTGATGTCTCCACTCCCATACTGGATACGAAACTGGGAGCCGTCCGCATAGTCCACCTGTCCCATGGTGGGGTACCCATCTGAGATGAACACGGAGTACGCCTCCACCTCTTTCTCCAGCACAGGGACCTTGAAGTCCAGATATGCTTCCATCTCTGCGGCGGACGCGACTGTGAGGATGGGATTCGGGATTTGAACCTGCTGAGGATCCGGGGCAGCGCGCCCTCTGCCCTGAATCAGCAGTGCCCCGCCGGTGGCCAGCAGGCACAGGCAGGCCGCCGCGGCGCCCCACCGGACCCAAAAGGACTGCCCGTGCTTTCGCCTGTACCGGGCGGCCTCTTCCACATACCTGCCGTCGAGCGCACTCAGAGCATCGGAAAACTTCTTTGCATTCATAAAAACGCCTCTCTTTCTGCCAGATATTGTTTCAGCTTCCTTCGGATCCGGGCCAGCCGGACGGAGATATTTTTTTCGCTCAGCCCGACAAGCCCGGCGATGTCCCGGCAGCTGTCAGAAAACCAGTAGCGCCGCATGAAGATTACGCGGTTCTCTGCGGACAGCGTATCCAAAAAGCACGCAATGACGCGGGCGAGCTCCCTTGCCTCCACCTCTTCCTCGGCGCTCTTTCGGTCTGGAAGACACTCCTCGACTTCCTGCAAAGCAAGGGTGTAAGGACTGTTTCGCTTGGCAGCGCCCTTTTTCCAATAGCACTTCAGGGAAATGTTGCGGACGATCCGCGCCATATAGGGCAGCAGAGAGTCCGGTTTTGCCGGGGGAATGGCATTCCATGCCCCCAGGTACGCATCATTGACGCACTCATCTGCGTCCTGCCTGTCATTCACGATGTGATAGGAGAGACTGTGGAATAGTTTTCCATATTTCGCGTCCAATGCCTCGATAGCCTGTTCGGAACGTGCAAAGAACAGTGTGATGATCTGTTCCTCATCCATGGTTGCTCCACCTCCTTTCCGGTTTCACTTTGTACACTACGTTTTTTTCGGCAAATCCTACAACAGATTCCAGTATTTTTTCAATATACGATCATGCGGCCATACGGCCGGAAGAGAAGCGGAGAAGGCCGCAGTTCCAGCTGCGTCTGCGGAAAAGACAACATTGCATCCCAGGTGACAAACCGGGGGAAGTGTGGTAAGATATTCCGGTATGAAAATTTCTGTTCCCCAAGGAGTCCTTTATGGAAAACTATTTTGAACCGAATCTCACCGACGACCAGCTGCGCGCTATCAGTTCCATCGGCCTGGCCCACATGGGGGACGCCGTGTTCGAGGTGCTGGTGCGCACCTGGCTCTGTGCCCATGGCAAGGCCACGGGAAGGGGGCTGCACCAGGCCACCATTGCCCTGGTGCGGGCGGAGAGCCAGGCGGAGAAGGCGGAGCGGATCCTGCCCCTTTTGACGGAGGAGGAGGCCGCTGTGTTCCGCCGCGGGCGGAACGCTCACGTGAAGTCGGTGCCTGGCCATGCCACCCGGGCCCAGTACGGCGAGGCCACGGCCCTGGAGGCCCTGTTGGGCTGGCTGTATCTGAAGGGCCGGCGGGACCGGATCAATGCGCTTTTCCGCGCGATGATGGAGGAGTAAGACCATGCCATTGGATGGAATCTGTATGCAGGCGGTGGCGGAGGAGCTGCGGTCGGAACTGCTGGGCCTGCGGATCGATAAGGTTCAGCAGCCCGCCCGGGACCAGGTGATCCTGCTGCTGCGGGGGAATAAGCGGCTGCTGCTGAACGCCGGGGCCAACACTCCCCGCATCCAGCTGACGGCCCTGACAAGGGACAACCCGGCGGAGCCCCCCATGTTCTGTATGCTGCTGCGCAAGCATCTGGTTGGGGGACGGGTGGCAGCGGTCACCCA
>ENA-ORNG01001957-ORNG01001957.1-human-gut-metagenome-genome-assembly--contig:-NODE-1957-length-13431-cov-34.561379_pt1 | contig 13431 bp, 10 predicted proteins | sample MGYA00242113_ERZ509018 | MGnify/ENA primary metagenome ERZ509018 (study PRJEB26280, sample SAMEA2338711) | human gut metagenome | biome: human gut; feature: human-associated habitat; material: faeces... | reverse complement strand
ATTACTTTCTGAATGTTGACTCTCCACTTCCGTGCGTTCTACACTCTTTCACCGTTCGTGTTTTCTCTTGTCTGCCTCGCCTCTCAGCGCAACAGTTGATATTATATCAGCACTTTCCTCTTTTGTAAACCCCTTTTTGACAATTTTTTTATCTTTTTTACATTATCGGCAATTTCTACATTTTAAACCCACTTGTTGTTTATTTTATCCTAAAATTCACTATATACACCCTTTTTTTAAAAATAAACTTTATTCGACAGATTTTCAAAACAATTTTCTTGACAAAGAATGGATATATATATATAATAGTATTAACAAATGAATCCCCTTAAAAACATTGACGGGAACAAGATGCAAATGAACCGGCAAAGAGAGCTGACGGTTGGTGTGAGTCAGCATGGAACATTGTATGGATAGCTCATCCCCGAGTTTTTCGTGTGAAGTGTATATACTATATATATGTAATGCGAAACGCAAGACTGCGTTATCGGTCGGGACTTTGTCAGAAGTCTTTAAGAAGAACACAGTGATGTGTTCTTGAATACGGGTGGTACCACGGATTTTATTCGTCCCTTTGTTTAGGGGGGCGATTTTTTTGTGCTATTTAACAGGAGGTTATTATATGAAACCATCATTTGAAAAGTACATTCCCTTTAAGCAGATTAATCTGCCGGACAGACAGTGGCCAAACAATACTATAACAAAAGCACCGATCTGGTGCAGTGTTGACCTTCGTGACGGTAACCAGGCGCTTGTCGATCCTATGAACCTTGAAGAAAAGCTCGAATTTTTCCACGCACTTTGCGATATGGGCTTTAAGGAAATCGAAATCGGTTTTCCGAGTGCGTCAGAAACAGAATACGAAATCTGCCGTGAGCTTATCGAAAACAACCACATTCCCGATGATGTAACAATTCAGGTTCTTGTTCAGGCAAGAGAGCATCTTATCAGAAAAACTTTTGAGGCTGTTAAGGGTGCTAAGAATGTTATCGTTCATTTCTATAACTCAACTTCAACTCTCCAAAGAAAAGTTGTTTTCAAAACAGATATGGACGGCGTAATCAAAATTGCAGTTGACGGTGCAAAGCTTATTAAACAGCTTACTGATGAATATGACGGAGATACAAACTTCAGATTTGAATATTCTCCCGAAAGCTTCAGCGGTACTGAGCCTGAAAACGCTGTTGAAATCTGCGACAGGGTTATCGAGGCACTCGGTTCGACTGCCGAAAACAAGTTGATTGTCAATCTTCCTAATACTGTTGAGATGTGTACACCGAACACATATGCAGATCAGATTGAATACTTTGCAAGAAATCTTAAACACCGTGACGCCGCTATCATCAGTATTCACCCACACAATGACCGTGGATGCGGTGTTGCCGCAGGCGAACTTGCATTGCTTGCAGGTGCTGAAAGAGTTGAGGGTACACTCTTCGGCAACGGTGAGCGTACAGGTAATATGGATATCGTTACAATGGGACTTAATATGTTCACACAGGGCGTTGATCCTAAGCTTGACTTTTCAAATCTTCCAAAGCTCCGTGAAATCTATGAGCGTTGCACAAACATGAAGATTGATCCTCGTCAGCCATATATCGGCGAGCTTGTATTTACAGCATTCTCTGGCTCACATCAGGACGCTATCAACAAGGGTATGAAGTATATGAAAGAAAGCGGAACTGATTACTGGGAAATTCCGTATCTTCCGATTGACCCTGCCGATGTCGGCAGAGAGTATGAGCCGATTATCAGAATCAACTCACAGTCCGGTAAGGGCGGTGCAGCCTTTGTTATGAACAATAACTTCGGTTATGACCTTCCGAAGAGAATGCATCCCGAATTTTCAAAGCTTGTTCAGGCAAAATGTGAGGAGCTTGGCAGAGAGCTTATTCCGAAAGAGTTGTTTGAGGTGTTCGAGAAGAATTATCTTGAGCATAAGCAGAAATATGTTCTCTCAAGCAGAAAGATTTACGAAGAGAGCGAAAACGGCAATGATTATGTTCACTTCAAGGGCAAGATGAAGATTAACGGCAACGAAGAGGTTTCTCTCAGCGGTGTCGGCAACGGTCCTATTGATGCATTCTTCAATGCAATCAAAAAGGTCGGTCTTGACAAGTACGAATTCATCTCATACAGTCAGCACGCAATTTCTCAGGGTTCAGACTCAAAGGCTGTTTCATACATTGAACTCAAAAAGCCTGACGGAAAGAATATCTTCGGCATCGGCATTGACTCAAATGTCAATGTTGCATCGGTACTCGGTGTTCTCAACGCAATCAACAGAGCCGAGGCTTAATCAATTTAACAATTCAATTTTCAGGGCTGTGCGAATGTACAGTCCTGTTTTTTATGCTCTAAATCACTCTGTTTAGAAAAATGTTACAAATCGCCTTTAAAAATCAAGAATTTCGTTACAAATGATTGAATATTTTCAAGAATAATGTTACACTACAATTAAGAGGTGATTTTATGCTTCAAAGAAAAGCCTATGAACATTTAGTAAAATGGAAAAATACATCCGATAAAAAAGCTCTGCTCATTACAGGAGCAAGGCAAATCGGCAAAACATATATTATAAGAAAATTTGCAGAAGAAAATTATTCAAACTTTATCGAGATAAATTTCATCACAAATCCCGATGCCGCAAAGATTTTCAACGGGGATTTGAATGCTGAAACGATACTGATTAACCTCACAGCATACACACAAAAGCCCTTGGTAAAGGGAGATACTTTGATTTTCTTTGACGAGATACAGGAATGTCCGTCTGCGAGAACGGCAATTAAATTTCTTGTAGATGACGGGCAGTTTGATTACATTGAATCGGGTTCACTGCTCGGAGTAAGATATAAAGAAGTAAAGTCCTATCCCGTAGGTTACGAAGAAAACTACCGTATGTATCCGCTTGATTTTGAAGAATTTGCAACTGCAAACGGTATTCAGCCACAAACGATAGAATATTTAAAGAAATGTTACGACAATAAAGAAACGATTACGGAAGCAGTTCATCAATCAATGTTGAAGCTTTTTCAATACTATATTATTGTCGGCGGAATGCCTGCGGTTGTACAGAAATTTGTTGATACAAAAGACATCGGCGAGGTCTTGAAAATTCAAAAAGATATTCTCGACTTGTACAGACAGGATATTTCAAAATATTCCGACAACAACAAAGAGAAGATAAAGAGCATTTTTGATTTAATTCCTGCTCAGCTTAATGACAGGAACAGAAGATTTACACTTTCCGATATTAAAAATTCTGCACGAATGTTGAGATACGAAACAAGTTTCAACTGGCTTGCAGACGCAGGAGTTGCTCTCCCCTGTTACAACATAACCGAACCCGTACTGCCGCTTGAGCTCAACCTACAGAATAATCTTTTTAAACTGTTCTTGTGTGATACGGGACTGCTTTGTGCTGCGTCAATGGGAAACATTCAGTTTGACATACTGTCGGGAGATTTGTCCGTTAATATGGGAAGTATTCTTGAAAATGTATTTGCTCAGGAGCTTGTTTCAAACGGTTTTCTTTTAAGATATTTCAATAAGAAGAATATCGGTGAAATTGATTTTATCGTTCAAAAAGGTAAGTCAGCCGTGCCGATTGAAATTAAGTCGGGCAATGACTACACAAAACACAAGGCATTGGATAACTTGATTGCAAAGCAGAGTTGGAACATAAACAGCGGTATTGTGTTCTGCAAGGGCAATTTGGAAATTGAAAACGGCATAACATATTATCCATGGTATATGTCAATGTTTTTCAAGCAGGAAACACTTCCCGAACATCTGAAAGTTAATGTTGATATTGTAAACATCTGATAATCGACAATTGCAGGGCTGTGCGAATGCGCAGTCCTGTTTTTTATGCTCTGAATCGTCCATAATAAGCCTGTGGGCGTAAAATTAGGGACATACAGCTAACACACATAGCTATATGCCCCTGAAAATCGGTTTTAAAGGTTATTTCATACTGTTTTCGTAAGACTCAATCATCTTTTTAACCATCTGACCGCCTACAGAACCTGCTTCTCTTGCGGAAATGTCGCCGTTATATCCCTGTTTGAGGTTTACGCCTACTTCGTTGGCACATTCCATCTTAAAGCGTTCCATGGCTTCCTTTGCCTGAGGTACATTAATCTGATTGTTATTGCTTGACATAATTTGTTTTCTCCTTTTCAAAACTTTTAAATCTCGTTAAATTTATTAATAAAGCGGCGTTTCGGCATCCCGTTTTCATCGCCGCAATAGTATTGTTTGCGGTGAAATTCGTTTTATTATTTGTAATTTTTTCAAGTTTTGAAATTCACAAAAAAACATCATACAAAGCAAAAAGCAGCTATGCCAAACGACATAACTGCTTTTTATATTGTGTATGAAAGGGTTAGGGAAATAAGCCTTTCGTCTTGCTATTGAATATATTGAGTTACTTCTTCTCGATTGAATCGGTCTTGTAGATGAAGTCAACCTTACCGTCCATATCATCGGAAATACCGCTGTAGTTGTTGTACTTCTTTGATGCTTTCTGAACAGCCTTGAAACGGTCGATGATATCCCGGACATCACCGTTTGCGGCATCAACAATGCTGTCAATGCCCTCCTCTTTGAACTTCTTCATACCCTTGGACAATGTCATTGCACCGTCATTGAGCTGTTTAACGCCGTCAACAAGTGCTGCACTGCCGTCCTTGAGAGTACCAACGCCCTCGAAGAGGCTCTTTGTACCGTCCGAAAGTGAGCTTGTGCCGTTTTTGAGAGTCTTTACACCGCTTTTAAGGCTTGATGTACCGTCCTTGAGGGTTGAAGTACCGTTCTTGAGTTCGCTTGTACCGCTCTTAAGACTTGAAGAACCGTTCTTGAGCTGACCGGCACCGCTTACAAGTGAACCTGTGCCGTCCTTGAGTGTATATGTGCCGGCGAGAATCTGCTGAGCGCCCTCATTAGCCTGATCAACACCCGCTGTGTATGAAAGCACACCCTGATAGAATGTGTTGTAGCTGTCAAGCTGAGTTTTGAGAGCCTGAAGTGACTTTCTGCCTGCCTGAGCTTTTGCAACACCTGCCTGAATCTGACTCTGAACCTCTTCGCTGTTCATATTTGTTTCGATAAGGCTCTGAATCTGTGCCTCTGTATTGCTGTCAATTGCAGTCTGAACCGCAGACGAACTCATCTGTGTAGAAACTGCAGTAGAAACCTGAGCCTGAACTTCCTCGCTGACCTGACCTGCGGCAACAGCGGCATCATACTGATCTGCCGTCATACCAAGACCTGCGGCTGCGAGAACCTGTTCCGTAACAGACTTTCTTACCGTTGCCTCAACGGCAGTTCTGATAACATCCTTCTGGCTGTTTACGGTTGCCGTTACTGTTTCGAGTGCTGTATTGTAAGCGAGCTTCTGAGCATTTTCATCGCTGAGTGATGAAATAAGTCCTTCAAGAACGCTGTCATAGTTTTTAATTGTAAGCTTGTCGGCTGTAAGACCTGCGGCGGCAATCTGAGTGTCGGCAGTTGAAAGAAGTGTGTTAAACACCTGTTCTGCACCGCTGTTTAGAGTTGCGCTGTTGGATGAAAGCTTGCCGAGACCGCCCGCAAGTGTTGCAACATAACTGCTGAGACTTGCCGCACCGTTGTCAACCTGTGACGCACCGCCTGCAAGTGTTGCAAGACCGCTGTCAAGCTGTGATGCACCGCTGTCAAGCTGTGATGCACCGTTTTTGAGCTTTGACGCACCGTCATCAAGCGTTTTTGCTCCGCTTGAAAGACCGTCTGCACCGCTGTCAAGTTTTTTTGCACCGCTGTTTACCTGTTCTGCACCGTCATAAAGCTTGTCAATACCTTCAATGAGTGTGCCTGACTTGTCAAGAAGTGTGCCGATACCGTCATAAAGCTGTGAAGAACCGTCAACAAGCTGTTCTGCGGCGTCTTCGAGTTCATCAAGAGAATCCTTAAGCTCGTCAACCTTATCGTCAACCTTTGAAAAATCAACATCGTTGAAAATATCGTTCATTGCAACTGTCATTGTTGTTGAAAGTTCAAAGTCGGTTGTGTCTGCTGTGATTTCAACATAATCAGGGATTTCCATTTCATCCTTGTCAATATCAAGGCTGTCCTGCATACCCGGAAGAGCAAAACCGGCAACGATTGTTCTTGTACCGTCATTGATAGCCTTGCCGTTTGAAACCTCAACATTTTTGAATTTGTCATCGTCAAGAATCATACCCGAAAGCATAAGGAACGGAACATTAACTTCTTTTGTCTTGCCGTTAATCTTAACCTTTTCCTTCTGTGTATTTTCATAGTCAATGCGGATTGTAACCTTACCGCTCTTGCCGGCAATTTCATCTGCAGAAACAGTTTTGCCGTTGAGCTTGTAGCTTAATTTGAGCTTTACGGGAAGTTCGGTTGTGCCTGTTCCCTGATAGTAGATGTCATCGCCATTTGCAGCCCACTCATAAGCATTGTCTTCGTTTACCGTGTATGTTTCGTCACCCTTAACATTTTTAACACCCTTGAGGTTTGAAACATCCTTTACCTTGCCTTTTGTATCTACACCCTTGAGCCAGTCGCTTACAATGATTTTCTTAGCCGCACCGCTTGCGTCGGCAATGACATAAACGGTTTCATTTTTGCTGAGCTTTTTGAGAGCCTCTTTAGTTGTGCTTGCCTTCTTAACAGCCTCAACTGTACTTTCTGTCTGAACACCGAGAGCCTGTGCAGTATTGTCTGCACCGGCGGAATAAGCGGCAACACCTACTCCGCTGCAGAGAATTGTGAGTGCAAGTGCGCCTGAAATAGCACCCTTAATGTAGTTTTTGCTTAAAAATTTATGATTATTATTTTTGTTAGTCTTTTTCATTATACAGCAGCCTCCGAATTTGATATTTTTTTCGGCTTAAAACCGAGAGTTGTCTTTGCAATTACCTTGTCGAACAGCATAAACATTGCCGGCAAAATAAGCGTTACGCAGAACATACTGATGACAGCACCTCTTGCAAGGAGCTTACAGATTGATGAAATAAGGTCAACATCCGAGTAGAATGCAACTCCGATTGTAGCGGCAAAGAGTCCCATTGCACTAACGATAATTGACGGAATTGAAGTTTCAAGAGCCGTAATAACCGAGGTGCGTTTATCGTTTCCGAGATACCTTTCCTTCTTATATCGTGTCGTCATTAAAATTGCGTAGTCAACCGTTGCGCCAAGCTGAATTGTACTTATACAGATAGGTGTGATGAACGGGAGCGACTCGCCCATAAGATGCGGAATACCGAGGTTAATAAAGATTGCAAGCTCAATAACCGCAACAAGAATAATCGGAAGTGTGATACTCTTTTCAACAATCGCAATGATAATAAAGATTGCAACAATAGAAATTGCATTTACAACCTGAAAGTCAACTGTCGTGATGTTTACAAGGTCGTTTGTACAAGCGGCTTCACCGATGAGAAGTCCGTCCTTATCATACTTTGTAATGATTTTATTCAACTCGTCAATCTGCTTTGCCATAGGATCTGTGGCTGTTTTATACTCAGAGTTGATAAGCATAAGCTCCCATTTATCATTTTTGAGAACGCTTGTGATTGAATCGGGAAGAACCTCTTCCGGAACAAGCGAACCTACAACGCTTTCAAGACCGAGAACATATTTTACGCCGTCAACCTTTTCAAGCTCGTTTGTCATATTTCTTGCGTCCTTTGCAGAAAGCGAAGAATCAACAAGAACCATATGTGTTGTACCGACGCCGAACTCATCTTTAAGTTTTGTGTTGGCAATTACATTTGCCATATCCTCGGGAAGACTTTCCGACAAATCGTAGTAAATCTCATTGTTCGTCTGGCTGTATGCCGAATAGAACGGATAAATAAGAGCCGCAAACATTACGAGAAATACGGGGAAAATTTTAACAAGTCCTGTTGCAAGCTTCTTTGTTGACGGAATAAGCGACTTATGCATTGTCTTTTCAAGAGGCTTGTCAAGAACAAGAATGAGTGACGGAAGAACCGTTACACAGGAGATAACACCGAGGATAACACCCTTTGCCATTACAATACCGAGGTCAAGACCGAGTGTGAATGTCATAAAGCAAAGTGCGATAAAGCCTGCAACCGTTGTGATTGAACTTCCGATTACGGAACGGACGGTTTCGTGAATTGCAACAGCCATTGCCTGCTTGTGGTTTTCACAAATGCCCTTTTGTTCTTCGTAGCTGTGCCACAGGAAGATTGAGTAGTCCATTGTTACCGCAAGCTGAAGAACTGCCGCCAACGCTTTGGTAATGAATGAAACCTCACCCATAAAGTAGTTACTGCCCATATTTACGAGGATAGCAACCGCTATACTTGCAAGGAACACAAACGGGATAATCCAGTTATCCATAAAGATCATCATTGCAATTACCGCAAGGACAACAGCGATTGCAACATAAGTCATTTCCTGTTCCTCAAACATATCCTTCATATCCGTAATCATTGCCGACATACCCGAAACAAAGCATTGTTTACCGGCAACCGAACGGATTTCTTCGATAGCGTTCATTGTTTCATCGGCTGATGTTGAGGTATCGAAGAATACCGCCATCATTGTTGCATTTCCCGAATTGAACGCATCATAAATTTTGTCGGGCAACATTTCCTTTGGAATTGAGATGTCGGCAAAATCGTCATACCAAAGAACCGTATCAACATGGTCGATTTCTTTGATTTTTTCCTCTGTTGCCGCAACATCCTTATCATCCATATTCTCAAAGATGAGGAATGAAAAAGCACCCTTTCCAAAGTCATCAAGCAGATAATCCTGACCCTTGATTGTGTCGAGGTTATCGGGAAGATAACTAAGAATGTCGTAATTAACCCTTGTAAATGCCATTCCCAAGGCTGACGGAATCATCAGCGCAACGGCAAGTATAAGGATTACGAAACGGCTTTTAACAACCGCTTTCCCTAACTTCATATTTCATACTCCTTCATATATGATTTGCAGACTGCACTCTGCATTCAAAGGAACGATCCGAGAGGTGAACCGTATTTCCTTTGTCCATAACATATTCTATTACGGCTTTGTTAAAATTTAAACAGACACAAAAAATGCCGTGTCAGGAATTTAGACACGGCAATAAATTTGTACGAAAATCAGACATTTTGTTAAATTCGTCTGCATTTCAGACACGCAAGCAAGCGCAAATATTCAATTTTAACCAATAAAACAGCAATCAGGCATTGATTTTGGCACATCTGTCCAATGCAGACTCCATTGAACCCTCAAACAGCTCACAAATGCGTTTCATCTTAATTCTGAGGTCATATTTCATACCTCCGCCGAGCCAGTCGATAATAAAACCGACAAGCTGACACTTGTAGTACATAATCATTGCGTCAAGGTCATCTTCGGCAATATTTTTTGTAATTTCAAGCTTGTCAAAATAGCTTTTTATAGCGTGAGTACAAATCCTGTTGAGATACACATCAAATGTAGTTCTGTTCGCAGAATTGTAAATGTGCTGAATCACCGACTTGTTAGAAAAAGCATAGTCAATTACAGAAATCAGACTTTCATAAACAGAAGTATTGTTGTCGGTTTCGGTCGCAACAAATCTGTCAGCCTCTTCAACGAGAATTTCCTCAAGAAGCGACGGAATGTCGTCAAAATGGTAGTAGAAAGAATTACGGTTAATTCCGCATTCTTCAACAATTTCCTTGACTGTAATTTTATTCAACGGCTTTTTATTCAAAAGCGAAATAAATGTCGCCTTGATAGCCGCCTTGGTAAATGTCGGCATAGTGTCCCCCCTGAAAATTGCAAAACATCCGTGTGCAGACGGATATTTCCGTTCCGAATTTTTTCATACACAATATATGCAGCCGATTGCTACACTAATCAAAGTAAATTGTATCACAATTATTTAAAAATAGCAATAACAAGCATATTAACAAAATCAGGGGTTTGTTTTGTATTTCCTATGTAAAAAAGCCCCGAATTAAATCAAAGCTTTTTTCATAAAGTGATAAATTCAATATCTTTCGGAAAATCATTTTGCACACTGCAAAGGCTGATTTCATAGTCCGAAAATTTATATTGTTTAATATAATATTCGGTTTGATTTTCAGAGAATTTTCCGTTGCTGACATCAACACTTTTTGCGCCACGGTGAAATCCGTCACCCATACATTTTAAGAGTGCCTCTTTTTTAGTCCACAATTCAAAAAATGTGCCGAGCCTGTCAAAAGCGTTGCCGAGCAATTTCATCTCGTTGTCGCAGAAAACAATTTTTCCGAGCCTTATGCCCTTGAGAAATCGAATTTCTTCAATATCACAGCCGACTTCGGACCCCGACAACGCAAAAAGCACATAGCTTCCGCTGTGCGAAATATTGAAACAAAGCCCGTTGTCACATTCGGGTTTGCCGAATTCATTCACGGTGATTTTTGCACCGCCAAGAAATTTGTTCATAAACAATCCGCCTGCAATGCAACGCAGTTTATCGTCAGCTCTGCGGCATCTTTGAACACGCTCCGCTCTTTCGGGAGAAAGCTCACCGACTCTGTCAAAAGAAATTTTGCGGATATCGGTTATAAAAAGCCGTGTTTTCATATCAATAGCCACGGAGAGCGTCAAGCGAATCATCGGACATAATCCAATCGTTCACATCAATTTCCGTAAAATCGGTTTTATCGTTTCTGACAATAACCTTGTCAATGCCTGCGTTGATAACCATACGCTTGCACATTGCACACGAAGATGTGTTCTGAACATACTCGCCGTTTGACATCTCCTTGCCGACAAGATAGAGCGTTGCGCCAATCATCTGTTCTCTTGAAGCATGGATAATAGCGTTCGCCTCGGCATGAACGCTTCTGCAAAGTTCATAACGCTCGCCACGGGGAATGTTGCGTTCCTGACGGATACAAAATCCCAAATCACAGCAATTTTTTCTGCCTCTCGGAGCGCCTGTATAGCCTGTTGAAACGATCTGGTCGTTGTTCACGATAATTGCACCAAAATTTCTGCGCAGGCAAGTTCCTCTTTCAAGCACAGTTTCGGCAATGTCAAGATAATAATTAATTTTGTCAATTCTGTCCATATAAAAACACCGTCCGTTATCATAATTTCAAATTCGGTCAAGTATATTTTAGAGTAGCCGAAAGCAGTATCAGCCTTTGAGCTTTTCAACACAATCTCTGCATACATATTTTCCGCCGAATGCAATCAGATTATCAAGAGTATTGCAAAAAACGCACTTGCTCTCTGCCTTTTTAATCGTAACGCACTCATCGTCAGCCTCAATGTGAAGAATGTCACCCGGCTTAATGTTGAGGTGGTTGCGGATATCCTTTGATATTACAATTCTGCCTGCTTTATCAATTTCCCTAAAGTTTGTATAAATCATTTTAATTCACCATAATCCCTATTTTTTAATTCACCATAATCCCTATTTTTACCTATACTACCATTTTTCGGGATTTTTGTCAACGATTTTATTAAATAATTTGATTACAAAAATGACAATATTGTACATTTTGTCGTTAATTGCAGCAAAAGGAGTAAAAATGCTGAATTATATCTGGAGCGGACTCATTGCCGTGAGCGTATTGTGTGCGTTGTTTATGGGCAACACCGCCGACATTTCAAACGCACTCATCGAAAGCGGAGCGTCATCAATACAGCTTATTCTCACAATGGCAGGCATCATCTGCCTTTGGTCGGGAATTATGAAAATCGCAGTTGAAAGCGGTTTGACAAACATTTTTGCAAAAATCTTTGCACCGTTGCTCCGTCCGCTTTTTCCGAGACTTGATAAAAAAAGCGACGCCTTTCAAAGCATCACAATGAATATCAGTGCAAATCTGCTCGGACTCGGCAACGCCGCAACACCTTTCGGACTAAAAGCAATGGAACAGCTGCACACGCTCAATGACCGCCGTGACATTGCGAGCAACGAAATGGTTGTTTTTGTAGTTATGAACACAGCGTCACTCCAGCTGTTACCAACAACGCTTGCCGCACTCCGCCAATCCTACGGAAGCTCTGCGCCTTTTGAAATTATCGTTCCCGTCTGGATAAGCTCTGCGTGTGCGTTGACGGTGGCATTGCTGATTGCCTGTACGCTGAATATCAGGCAAGGTAAAATTTGAGAAATGTGGTGAGCAAATGGAATTTGTAATGCCGGCATTTGCGTGTATTGTTGTGGTATTCGGGCTGATAAAAAAAGTTCCCGTATTCGATGTGTTCATTTCGGGAGCAAAAGAGGGAGTAAAACTTCTGTACAACATTGCCCCTACAATTATGGGACTTGTGTTTGCCGTTGACCTTTTGCAGTCAAGCGGAGCAATTGACGCAATATGCTCACTGATTCAGCCGACAGCGGAATTTTTGGGATTTCCGAAAGAAATCGTTCCGCTCGTACTCCTCCGCCCCGTTTCGGGAAGCGGTTCAACCGCACTCCTCACAGCCCTTTACAAAACCTGCGGTCCCGACAGCTTTGCGGGCAGAACAGCCTCCGTACTCGCAGGTTCAAGCGAAACAACCTTCTACGCAATTGCAATGTACTTTGGCTGTATCCGTGTCAAAAAAATTCGCCACACCCTCTTTGCCGCCATAACCGCCGACCTAACCGCCGCAATCATGAGTGTTATAACGGTCAGATTGTGGTTTAATATGTGATTGTAAAGTGTTCCCATTTCGGAACACTTTTCCTAAATTCAAGCCTTGTGTTCCCATTTCGGCACGATTTTATTTTAACACTTTTCAATTTGTCATTTCCCTTGTCAAACAAAGTTATTATTCAAAAAATTTGATACTAAATTAAAAAGCCCTTTGAGAAAAGATTTCTCAAAGGGCTTGATAAACTGGAATTTATATTGCAATCATTTTTTCTTTAATTCTAGAATATTCTTCTTGATCTGCTGTATAACCCCCCCTGAAATCATCATCCGTTTTTCCTGTCGGATCTTCAAGTTTCCAGTTGTCATCAAACGCTCTGCCGATAAACGGACAACCTACATCACAACCCATGGAGATGGAGATGTCAGGCTCCGGGATGCTTGATATCAGCTTAGAATACTGCTTTTTCTCCATGTCGATGCCGTAAAGCTCCTTCATGAGACGGACGGCATCCTGATTGATCTGGGGCGCAGCAAGTATGATGGAATCCTTCAGGAAATCAATGTCCATATGATTCTGTATAATTTCTGTGAATTAGTGACTTCTCACGCTGTGGTAAAAACACCTAAAAAATACAGCATTTCTTAACTGAACAGTATTTTCAATGCATGACCGCATATGATATACTGTTTTCATCATAAAAAGCCTTATCTAGGAACCGTAATAATTCTATTCAAATTTTCTTCCTGATTCACTTCACTCTGCATGTACGGTCACCTCACTTTCCTTTTTTTTAGGCATAAACCAATAAAATATAACACAAAATGCTAA
>ENA-ORNG01001954-ORNG01001954.1-human-gut-metagenome-genome-assembly--contig:-NODE-1954-length-13467-cov-24.625634_pt1 | contig 13467 bp, 16 predicted proteins | sample MGYA00242113_ERZ509018 | MGnify/ENA primary metagenome ERZ509018 (study PRJEB26280, sample SAMEA2338711) | human gut metagenome | biome: human gut; feature: human-associated habitat; material: faeces... | reverse complement strand
TGTTGATGATGGCTCTGGCGCAGGCGCACCGCTGCTTCTGGCCGCCGGACACCTGGTAGGGGTACTTGTCCAGGATGTCCCGGATATTCAGCTTCCCGGCCATCTCCCGGATGCGGGGCTCCACCTCACCGGCGGGCGCCCCGTTGATGGCGAGGGCCAGCGCGATATTCTCGGAGATGGTCAGGGTATCCAGCAGATTGAAGTCCTGGAAAACAAAGCCCAGGTTTTCCCGGCGGAACCGGGCCAGGGACTTGGGGCGCAGCTCCGTCACGTCCGTCCCCTCCAGATAGATGTGGCCGGCGCTGACGGTGTCAATGGTGGAGATGCAGTTGAGCAGGGTGGTCTTGCCGGAGCCGGAGGCCCCCATGATCCCCAGGAACTCCCCTTCCGAGACGGAAAAGCTGATGTCCTGGATGGCCTTCGTGACATTTCCCCCGTTGCCGTAGTATTTCTGGATGTGCTCCAGCTTCAAGATAGGCTCCATGTGTCCTGCCTCCCAATGTTCGTTTCTTGCCCCTATTGTACCTGCCGCGCGGCCGCTTTTGTATCAACTTTTCTTTCACAGTTCTTACAAAAATGTAAGAAGTGCAGAGCCGGTCAGCTCTGCACCCCTGTGATAAAGTCGTTGATATGGAAGGAGAGAGTGATGGTGGTTCCGCTGCCTGACGAAGATGCCGCCAGCCCGATCCCCAGCTTGTCGCACAGACGCTTGCAGAGATACAGGCCGATGCCGGTGGAGCTGTGGATGGTCCGCCCGTTCTGGCCGGTAAAGCCCTTCTCGAAGATCCGCGGCAGATCGCTCTCCGGGATGCCGAGCCCGTTGTCCGCAACAGACAGGAGCACCTGGTCCCCCGACCGCTCCGTGAAGATGTGCAGGACGGGCTGCTCCGGGGAGCGGTACTTGACTGCGTTGCTGATGATCTGATTGAGGATAAAGCGCACCCATTTATCGTCGGCATAGACGACTATCTCCAGGTCATCCACCGTGATGGCCATATCGCACTGCCGCAGCAGATACTTATTGTCGGCGATGGCCCCATGCACCACATCCGCCAGGCTCATCTCCCGGATGGAGTAGTCCTTCTCTGTGTGCTCGCTGCGGGCGTAGTAGAGGGCCTGCTCCGCACAGCGGTTGATGTTCTCCAGCTCCGCCAGCACCTCCCGGGAAAAGGGGGAGCGGTTGTTCTCACACAGCAGCTTCAGCGCGGTGATGGGCGTCTTGACCTCGTGGACCCACTGCTCGATGTAGGTCCGATATTCGCCCCGCTCCCGCTCCACCTCGCCGATCCGCTCCAGCATGGACTTCCCGGCCAGCTTCAGGAGCTGATAGTACACCTGCTCCTCCGCCTGGTCCGGCACCGGCATGACCTCGGGGAGCAGATACCGCTCCTTCAGCTGCGTGGCCATTTCCAGCAGTTTCTCCAGCCGTTTCTTTCGGGAGACATAGCCGGCGGCAAGGTACAGGGCCAGGACAAGCACCCAGGCGGCCAGGATGAACAGGATCGTCTGAATGTCGTTCCCCACCGCCAGCAGGAACAGGGACAGAGCCAACGCGCCCAGCAGATTCAGCAGGATGACAGGCAGATGGTTTTTGAGAAACAATTTCCCGCTCATATGGTGTACCCCTGCCGGTGCTTGGTCTTGATAAAATCTGTCAGGCCGAGGCTGGCCAGCTTCTCCCGGATGCGGGTGATGTTGACGCTCAGGGCGTTGTCATCCACATAGAGCTGGTTGTCCCAGAGGAAGTCCACGATGTCGCTGCGGGAGCAGATCTTCCCGGCGTGTTTGAAGAGGTAGTAGAGGATCTTGACCTCGTTCTTGGTCAGTTCCGCCGCCTTCCCGCCGTATGCGATGGTGCTGTTCTCCAGGTGCAGCTCGGCGCCATTCCAGGTGAGGACCTCAGCGGCCTGGGAACTGGCTCCCGCCTTTCGCAGCAGGGAGGCGATCTTGGCCAGCAGGATCGCCGGATTGTACGGCTTTGTGATAAAGGCGTCCCCGCCCAGCATGATGCTGTTGAGCTCGTCCATGTCCGTGTTGCTGCTGGTGACAAAGATGATCGGCAGGTCGGAGAAAGCCCGGATCTGGGAGCAGATCTCAAAGCCGCTGCTCCCAGGGAGCTTGATGTCCAGGAGGACGAGGTGGGGCGCAAACGCCCGGAATTGCTCCACAGGACTCGTAAAGTCCGTGACCGCTTCCACCTCATATCCGTTTCCGGCCAGGAGGTTTTTCAGCTGTGCCTGGATGGTGGGATCATCCTCGATAATCAGAATTTTCTCTCTCATAACGACACCTCCCGGAATTTTTATTATACTGTATCCGTGAGCATTTCGCAATCGGCCAAACGAAAGAGGACACACTACAAACTGAGGAGGTATAAAGTCATGATCTACACGGAAACCGAGAAAAAGGAACTGGATGAAGTCCGCAGGGTATTTGCGGAGCATCTCCGGCAGTGCCCGGATTATGAGCTGCTGTGGTCGGACAAGGTGGGTTACGTCTGGCTGGCCATCGGCCTGGAGCAGCTCTATGTGGATACCGGTCGCCGGATCGAGTCGGCGGAAGACCTCTGCCGGGAGTGCCTGGAGAGCATCGGGATGGACACCCTGTATCTCACCGACAACGACCACGGGCTGGAGAACGCCGATCCCCTGGAGCGCGCCGAGATTCGCCGGCGCTGGAAACCCTTTATGGAGCAACTCCCGCAGTTCGCCTATCTCTGCGGGGAGATCCTCCCGCAAAAGGACTAATGTAAAAGCCTGCCGGCTGCCTCATGAGGGACAGCCGGCAGGCTTCAGTTGATCGGCAAAACCAGTTCCGCCCTGGCGCCGTGATCGGTATTGGCCAGATTGGGCGGCAAATCCCATTCACTTGCCTTTGTCGGACTCGGCTGTGTCCTCTAATCAAATCAGTTCAATACAGCCTGATATCCATTTGTCTGATCCCCGGTGATGGTAATGCAATAGGATTCACCAAAGTGTGCCTCCCACGAGATTGGCTCCATATACTTTGTGATGTCATCCGGATATACATTTTCATAGTTGGGCGCCACATATTCGGTTATGATTCTAAACTGCATGGACAGCTCGAAGGTGTCAGAAGAGAGATTGAGTTCCTCCCGATTCCACACCACAATATTATCCGAGTCGTGCTGGATCAGCGATCCGTCCGCGTTGGATATGCCGCCGCTGTATTCGCGGCCGCCTGCGCGATAATCATAAACCAGCAGCCCGACATCTTCTTCTGTGTCCAATTTTAGGTGCAGGGCGATTTCATCATCAGCAGGCACATATTCGTCAGGAATGATTTGATTGCAAATAACGAGACTCAGGCCCAGCACAATCACAGCCGCGGCAGCAATTCCGATGATCTTTTTCATTTGAGAAACACTCCTGTTGATCCACTCAATCCTTTTTGCGTGTGAAGAAAATTCCGATGAGTGCGGCGATCAAGATAACAGGCGCCACTCTGACAAACAGCCATTCAAAGGCGTGGAACGCCACTCCCAGGACAGCGGTTTCAGGGTCACTGTAATCCCAGCCCAAATAAGGACTGTTTACTATAATCAGGGCCGCAAACATCACGAGGATCATGGCACATATGGAAATCAGCAGCCAGCGAATGATAGCTCTTCTCATGGTCTTCCTCTGCGCCAGCTGCAAATTGATCACCTCCAATTTTTCAGAAATTGCTTGTAAGCGATCCGCCTCCGACTCCATAACTGTTTCTCCCAGCAGCGTGCTCACAGGCGTTTCCAGCGCCTGCGACAGGGCAATCAACAGATCGGCGTCTGGAACCGACAAGCCTTGCTCCCATTTTGAAACTGTTTGCCGCACAATGTTCAGCTTGACGGCAAGCTCCTGCTGGAAAAGGCCCTTTGCTTTTCTGATCGCTTTTATATTTTCGTTGAGCATAAAGGACAGCCTCTTTTCTTTCCGTCGCTGCCGTTATTGTAGCCGAAATTGCCCGTTGCCGCAAGCAACGGGTCTTAACATCCCCAGAAAGCGGCAATAAAGCCTGCCGGCTGCCCCTCATGGAACAGCCGGCAGGCTTCAGTTGATCGGCAAAATCAGCTCCGCCCTGGCGCCGTGACCGGTATTGGCAAGGCGCAGGGCACCGCCGTGGCGCTTCGCGGTCTGGCCGGCGAAAAAGAGGCCCATCCCCATGTGGCCCTCCTGGGGCCGGCTGGCGTCGCTGGTGTAGAAGGCCTGCTCCCCCCGGGCCAGGGCCTCCGGGGAAAAGCCAGGGCCGGTGTCCTCCACGGCGATAGTCAGTGTCTCGCCGTCCGCGGTCACGGACAGGGTGACGGCGCCGCCGGCGGGCGTGTAGCGCGCCGCGTTGTCCAGCAGATTGCTCACCGCCCGGTCCAGGTCCCCCCGGTAGACCGCCAGCTCCAGTTTGGGCACATCCGGGCAGCGGAACGCCGCCGGCTTTGCCCCGCAGAGGCTCTGGCCCACCTCCCGCCAGCCCTCGGCCAGCGCCGGGAGGGAAACCCTCTCCTTCTCCCGGCTGAGGGCGACCTCGGAGCCGGTCATGGCCCGCAGCTGGGCCACATAGTCCTGGAGGCGGAGGGCGCTGCGGAAAATGGCGTCCACACTCTCCCGCTGGCTCTCGGTCAAGGCATCCTCCCCCAGCAGCTCCGCGTTGCCGCTGATGACGCTGAGGGGGGTCTTGAGGTCGTGGGTCAGGGCCGCCAGCTCCAGCCGGCGCTGCTGCTCCATGCCCCACTGGCTCTCCAGGGACTCCGCCAGGTTCTGCCGCAGGTCATCCATGGCCGTTAGCGTCGCCCCGAACTCCCGCACCCTCGCCCGCCCGTTGATGGGCACATCCAGCCGCCGCTGGGCAATGGCCTCCGTGGCGCCGGTGAGCAGGGCGGCGTCCCGCCGCAGAAGGCCGGCGAAGTGATGGGTGGAGATGGCCCCCGCCGTCAGCCAGGCGAGCAGCAGAACGATGGTGGCGCAGGTCTGGAACTCCGGCAGGAGGCGCTGGAGCACCTCGGCGCCGTAGGGCATGGAGTAGTCGTACTGGATCACGCAGGTGGTCCTGTCCGGCATCTGGGTCAGCCGGTGGTACTGGGAGTAGAACATCCCCTGGGGGTCCCGCTCCCCGGCCAGAGCGGCCTCGGCGTAGGCAAGGTGCTTCTCATCCATGTTCCCCGGGTCCTGTACCTGCCCGCCCCCGTCAAAGAGGGCCCAGCGGTAAAAATAGGGGATCTCCTCCGTGTCCAGTTCCCCGGAGGAGAGGGCCTGGGCCACCGCTTCCACCCCGCTGGCGGCGGTGTTGGCCGGATACACGATGCCATACCGCATCATCGTGGTCATGCCAAACCACCAGAGGACCGCCAGCAGGATGACCACTATGCCGGTGGTGATCAGATACCGCCAGAACAGCGCGGTGAGGCCGGCGGGCCGTCTTATCCGTTTTTCCACTTGTAGCCCACCCCCCAGACGGTTTCAATAGGGCTCTCCCCTGCCGGGCGCAGCTTGGCCCGGATGTTCTTGATGTGCTCCGTCACGGCCGAGGCGTCCGCCTCGCCGTCGTAGCCGAAGGCCGCCTCGTAGAGCTGCTCCTTGGAGAAGGTCTGGCCCGGGTGCATAGCGAGGTACTCACAGATGGCGTACTCACCTTTGGTCAGCTTCAACGGCGTGTCCTTCCAGTACACCGCACGCTCCCCCAGGTCGAAGTCCAGCTCCCCCCGGCGCAGGCGGGCATGGGGCGTGCGCTGCTCCCGGCGCAGGTGGGCCGCCACCCGGGCCCGCAGCTCCGCGACGCGGAAGGGCTTGGTGAGGTAGTCGTCGCCCCCCAGCCCCAGGCCGGTGAGCACATCGGCCTCCTCGGTCTTGGCGGTGAGGAAGAGGATGGGGCAGTCCGCCAGCCCTCGGATGCGGCGGCAGAGGGCGAACCCGTCCTCCCCCGGCATCATCACATCCAGCAATATGCAGTCCGCCCAGCGGCAGGCGGATTCGTCCACCTCCCGGCCGCTCAGGCGGGTGGACACCTGGTGCCCGTCCCGCTCCAGGGCGGTCCTCAGCAGGGCGCAGAGATCCTTGTCATCATCCACCACCAGGATATGTGCCATCATGTCACCTCAGTTCAGCAGAAGGTACAGCCCCCAGGAGAGGGCGTAGAGAAGGTAGATGTGGGCGGGATAGAAGGCGTAGAACAGCAGCTTGTGCCCGCCGCCCCGCCGGCCATTATACCACAGCATCAGGGGCGCCGCCAAGATGCCGTAGATCTCATAGTACTGGGTGAAGAGCTGCCACCAGACGAAGTCCGGGGCCATAGCGGAGGCTATGGCGGCCATATAGACTACGCCATAGAGGATGTAGTAGACGGAGAAGGCCGCCACCTGCACACCCCGGCGCTTTCTAAACAGGTAGAGCACCAGCCCCATCACCAGCACCGGCCAGCCGCTATCCCCGGTGGTGCCCCATGCGGGCAGGACCGAGTAGGCGGCAAAGCCCAGCGGCGTGGCCAGAGCGGGAAAGGCCACAGACAGCTGGCTTGCCAGGATGGGCCAGGCCAGGGGGAGGATCACCGCCGCCAGGCCGGGCAGGATCTTTTTCTGTCCCAGCCAGTCGATGCCCTGCCAGATCACCATGAGCACCGCGAAGGTGGTCATCATGCCGTTCCCCGGGTAGAACCCGTCGGGCCGCACCAGGATGCCGCCGAAGGCCATGAAGAACAGCAGGGCGGACATGGCGGCGGAGAGGATGTAGACCTTGGCGAAGTACTTCTTCCGGCTGTGGGTGTGGGTGAAGCCCTCCACCAGGCAGAAGAGGAACAGGGGTGCCCCCAGCCGCCCCACCATGCTGAACCACTCCGGGATCATGCCGGTGAAGCCGAAGAAGTAGTGGATGTGGTCCATCACCATGGTGACCAGGGCGATCCACTTGAGCCCCGTCTCGGTGATGCCGCCGGTCTTAGTCAATGCGCGTGTCGTTTCCATAGCAGAAATCTCCTTATCAGTTGCTGCCGCTATGGTAACAGGCATTTCTAAGGAAAGTATCAAGATGGATTGGAAAATCTCCAGCCGGACTCTGAAGTTACTCTCTGCTGCCGCTCCCCTCCCCTGCATAGTCACCACCTCGGCGGCTAAGCGAGTTCTCTCCGGCGGTCCCTCTATTTGATAAGTTCGGATTTTTGCATATAAAATCTATTGAAAAGTCATACTATATGCAGTATAATCCTATTGAAAAATCTGTTTATCAGGAGGTGCCGTATGCTTTACCGAAAAATAGCCTCTCTGATCGAGGCACATCTGCAATCGGACTCGAACAAGATCCTGCTCATTGACGGCGCCCGTCAGGTGGGCAAGACCTACATTGTCCGCTATGTGGGACAGAAGCTGTTTGAGAACTACATCGAGATCAACCTGGTGGAGGACGCGCTGGGTGCCGGGCTGTTTGCCAACGTCCGGACGGTGGAGGACTTCTACCTTCAGGTGAGTATGCTCGCCGGCGACAGGATGAAGGAAAAGGAAAATACGCTGATTTTCCTGGATGAGATCCAGGCCTATCCTCACCTGCTCACCATGCTCAAGTTTCTGGCTCAGGACGGCCGGTTCACCTATATCGCAAGCGGCTCGCTGCTGGGCGTCACGCTGGCGCAGACCCCCTCCATTCCCATGGGCAGCATCCGAAAGGTCCAGATGTTCCCCCTGGATTTTGAGGAGTTCCTGTATGCGAATGGGCTGAATGAATTTGCCATCACCGCTATGCGCCGGAGGTTTGAGGCATTGGAGGCGCTGGACGAGGCGACGCACAACAAGGTAATGGATCTGTTCCGCAAGTATCTGCTGGTCGGCGGGCTGCCCGATGCGGTCAATACCTATCTGGCGGAGAAGAACATCCAGACTGTGCGGGAGATCCAGCGGGAGATCCATGACTACTATGCCGCCGACGCCTCCAAATACGGCGAAGATCGGAAGCTGATGATCCGGCGCATCTACGACCTCATCCCCTCCAATATGGAGAACAAGAAAAAGCGCGTGGTGGCCAAGAGCATCGAGGATAAGAAGGGAAAGACCTTCCGCGATTACAGCGACGAGTTTGAGTATCTGATCAGCGCCGGGATCGCCCTGCCCGTTCAGGCCATCTCCAATCCGATTTTCCCGCTGATCGAGTCCGCCGGGAAAAACCTGCTCAAGCTCTATCTCAACGATGTGGGGCTCCTGACGTGCCTTCTTTACGGGAACAATATCCGCGCCGTCCTGGATGATGAAAAGAGCATCAATCTGGGATCCGTCTATGAGACTGTCGTCGCCAGCGAACTGGCCGCCCATGGCTATAAGCTGTACTACTATGACAACCGCAGCAAGGGCGAGGTCGATTACCTGATCGACGATTACAGCAGCCTTTCCGCCGTCCCTCTTGAGGTCAAGTCCGGCAAGGACTATACCGTACACAGCGCGCTCAACACCTTTGTCCAAAATGAGGACTACCATATCAAGAAGGCATTCGTACTGTCCAATGAGCGCAAGGTATCCAGTAAGGGGAAGATCACCTATCTCCCGATCTACTATGTCATGTTCTTCTCCGCGGCCTCCGGCTGATGTGGCAATGCAGATCGCCGGGCCATGGTCAAGCTTAGGCACAATGTCAGCCCTCCGACCGTCAGGTGCAATAACTGCCCGTTGAATACGAACATAGGTGCGACGGGTCTGATTTTGAAGGAGCGTGGTTCATATATGGGAAACAGCGATTTCCTGCACTATAAAGGGTACTCTGCAAAAGCGGACTATTCGGCGGAGGATCGTATCTTCTATGGAACAATCCTTGGAATTAGCGATATGGTGGAGTTCCAATCCGAAAACGCAAAGGATCTTGAGGACGAATTCCACCAGGCGGTGGACGAGTATCTGGAGTTTTGCAAGGAGATTGGGAAAGATCCCCAGAAGGAATAATGGACAAAAAGGCGGGGGAGCTGCGCCATCCGGCACAGCTCCCCCGCTCTTTTCTTCGGTGAAGATCTCCTATATTACGTCCGTAGCCGGAAGGTCCGGGGCGCGAACTTATAGACCAGGATGCTGGCCACGATGGAGTACGCCACACAGAAGGCGATGCACATCGCGCCGAACATCAGGATGGGCATACGGACGTTGATCATGGCGTAGCACACCACATAGGTGAGGACCATCACGATGCGGTAGGTCCCGCTCTTCATCTCCGTGCCGGCCGTGTAGGGCTGCAGCAGGTAGTAGACGGTCAGGTAGTGGATGGAGAAGAAGGCGCTCATGGCGAGGATGGTGACCACCAGCACCACATAATTGAGGGGGTTGTCCGTCCCGCCGGAGACATAGAGGATCAGCGCCAGGCCGCACCCGATCACCAGCGCCGGCACGGCGTTGACCTTAATGATCTCCCGCAGCCGGATGCGAAACAGCCTGAGCACGAACCCCGGGCGCTTGTAGAAGGAGTAGGTCAGAAGGCTGTGGTCGCAGTTCATGAACAGGGCCTGGGTAAAGCCGGTGCCCCGGTTGATGAGATACATGATGAAGGCAAAGTACGGCAGCCACGTCATGACCATCTTATTGATGTCCGCCTTGGTGCCGGGCTGGATCACCATGAGCAGCACCGCGCCGCAGCAGAGAAACAGGCAGACATAGGCGATGCGCAGGGCGGATTTCCACAAAATCTTCCGGTGCCGTTTGACGAACAGGTCGTTGAGAAACTCAAAGCCCTTCTTTTGGCTGGTGATGGACGTGTCGGCGGAGATGTTCTTCTCATTGGCCGTCTTGACCGCCGCTCTGGCCTTGTCCATCTGGCCCGGGATCTGGGCCAGCAACTCCTGGTTCATCTCCCGGTAGCAGCGGAAGCTCACCACCCGCCGAAGGCTCAGGAGCCCCAGCGGGATCCAGACCAGGAACAGCGCCGCCGAGGCCCAGAGGGGCAGGACGAAGCCCACGGCGGGCGGCACATAGGCCAGGGCCAACAGGAGCGCCGTCAGCAGCCAGGCTATCTTCTGGAGGTTATTCTCATTGCGGACATAGCCGTGCTTCTCATAGTCCCGCAGGGAGTCGGCGGCCACCGCCACCTTCACGCCGGCGATGCAGACAGGGATCAGCAGGCACAGCCACAGCGGCACGCCCCGGTCCAGGCCAAAGAGGATGGTGAAGGGCAGGAACCCCACCACGACCTTCCCCAGGGCGTAGCCGTAGTTTACCAGGGTGTAGGACCGGGCGTTCATCCGCAGAAGGATCATGGCGTAGTACTTGTCCCGGGTGGGGTTGAAGAGGCTGGTGTTCATATACGAGCCGATCAGCGTCAGGAACAGCAGGATGTGCAGGAACCCGAGGCCCGCCGGCGCCCGCTCGTAGAGGAGCCCCACGCCGCAGACCATGGTGAGGAAGTAGAGGAGCTTCCCCAGGAAGATGGACACGATCTCCCACAGCACCGAGAGGATGTTGGCGAAGATCTTCAGCCCCCGCACTTGATAAAGCCGGTCGGGCAGCACCCGTTTCAAAAGGGGGATCTGCTTGAGGGAGTGCAGGATGCCGTTGACCCGGTATGTATTTTTCAGGGCGAATGAGATGCGCAGTGTTTTAAGCATAGCTCTCCTCTTTCAGCGCCGCGATGATCTTCTCCTTGAAGGCGTGGTCGTCCAGGTTGGACTTCTCCACCACCTCCAGCTCCCCGTGGCTGAGCAGCACGATCTCGTCGCACAGATCCAGGGCCAGGTCCAGGATGTGGGTGGAGAAAATGGTGATCCGCCCGTCCTTCAGGGACCGGAGCAGGTTCTTCATCTCCTCGGCCACCACCACGTCCAGGCTGGTCAGCGGCTCGTCCAGGAGCAGGATGTTGGGCTGGGCGATGATGTTGACCAGCATCTGCATCTTGTTCTTCATGCCATGGGAGTAGTCCTTCAGGAGCTTGTCCCGGTCCTCCGGGGCGATGCTCATTTCCTCAAAATACTCGTCCAGGGGCCTGGGGTCCCGGATGGAGTCAGAATTGATGTCCACAAAGAACTTGAGGAACTCCCGGCCGGTGAGGAACTCCGGCACCGTGGGCGTGGAGAGGACATACCCAATGTCCTCCGCCGCCACCTCCCGGCGCACGCCGTTTTCTTCTATGTAAAAGCTGCCGCTGTCGGCCTTGATGTCCCGGTTCAGGCAGTTGAAAAGCGTTGTCTTACCGGCGCCGTTTCGGCCTAACAGGCCGTAGATCCTCCCCTCCTCAAAGGTAAAGTCGATGTCTTTCAGCACCTCTTTCTGCTCAAAGCGCTTGGACAGGTGCTCAATGATAAATTTCATGGGTTACTCCTTGCAGTCGATTTTCTCCCAGCGGCCTCTCACTGGATGCGAAAGCCGTTGGAGGTCTTCTGGAACACATACGCCAGCATGGCGTCGTGGTCGGGGAACGCCACCGGCTCAAACCCCTCCTCCGGATGGAAGGACACCACTTGGTCCGTCCAGTTGATCCAGAGCAGCTGGGGCGCCTGGGCGCCCGCGTCATCATCCATACTCGTCCCTCTCCTTATCCTCTCTCGGTCCCAATTCCGCTTTCCGATTTTACTCTACATGGGCACACTGCTGACCAGGCGCTCGATCTCCTGCCGCAGTCCGGCCCGCTCCCGCTCTGCCTGGTCCGTCATCTGCCCCAGGCGGTCCAGGACGGCGCAGATCTGCGCCCGGGTGTCCTCCACCTGGGCCTGGGCCTGATTGATCCGGTCCAGCACCGCCCAGTCGGCGAAGATACCGTCGAACACATAGTCGGCAAAGCGGAGGAAGCCGTCGATATTGACCTGGAAATCGGCGCTGATGGTCACGTCGGCCAGTTCCGTCCGGAAGGCGCGCAGCTGCGACTGCAGGTACTCCACCGCCGCCTGTGCCTCATCCAGCTTGCTGTGCTTGGCCAGGTCGGCGATGAGCCCACCGCCGATCAGGTCCCAGGTGCCCCAGCCCTCCGCGCTGCTCAGGCTCTCCAGGATCCCATCGGCCGTCGCCAGGGCGCTCTGTCCGGCGGCGGACGCCTCCCCCAGCTCCCGCTCCTGGCTCTCTAAGTAGGCCTCGCGCTCCTCCATGCGGAGGATCTGTTCCGCGGCCGCGCCGCCGGCGGCCTTGACCGCCTGGGTCTTCTCCCGGAGCAGCGCGGCGTACTGCTCCTCGCAGCCGTCCAGGGTGCCCAGTTCCGCCTGGCACCGGGCCAGATCCTCCTCCGCGCCGGCCAGCTCCCGGGCCGCCGCGTCATACCGCACCCGGGCGGCGTAGGCCTCCTGCCGCTCCTGCGTCAGCTTTTCATCCATCTTCCCTACCACGTTGTAGAAGAAGGCGGCCAGGCTCCGGCCCTCCAGCCGGTCCACATCCGCCTGCTCCTCCCGCATGGCCTCTTTCAGCTCCTCCGCCCTTGCGGCGTAGGTATCCCGCTGGCGCCGCAGCTCCGCGGCCGAGGCCTCCAGCTTCTTTTTGCGGGCGCACTGGGCGAGCAGTTCCTTCAGCTGCTGGTCATAGCCGTTCATCTCTTTTCGCTCCTTTCCCTTCCCAAGGCATCAATTCTCTCTGCAAAAGAGGGCTTCACCCAGCAGTGAAGCCCTCAGCCGCCGCCAGATCGGGATGGGAGCCCAACCCTTCAGGCGGATCTCTTTAAGGTCACCTGGACGCCCAGTGTCTGGGCGTAAGCGGGATTTTTTCGGAGGTTCTCCATCAGGCGGATCGCCAGGAGTCTCGTTTTTGGATCCATCGCCGTCACCTCGCTGTGCAAACTTCACAGGAGCGTCTGCTCTCTCTGCTTACCCGTATTCTACCATCCCGCACCAGCGGCTTCCAGCATCGGTTTGGCAAATTAGGCCCCTCTATTTCCACTGCCGCGGCAAAATACCCGGTTCAATCCCGCTCCGCACGCCGGCGCTCATATTCCTCATACCGTTCAGCGTCAATGGCGCCGGTGGCCAGCATCCGCTCCGACCACAGCTGCAGCGTCTCTACCGCGATGGAGATGCGCTCCAGCTCCTCCCGGATGCGGATGAAGTCCTCCAGCTCGTCGTCGCTGATGACGCCGTCGGCGGTGATCTCGATCAGCCGGTCCTTGCGCCGGTTCATGGAGTTGAGGGAGGCCAGCATTTCCAGGACGATCTGGGAGAGGTCCTTGATCTTCACCTCCGGCACATACTCCTGCCCGATGGGGCACTGATTGGCGCAGTAGTAGTTGCAAAGGCCCGGCTGCTTGTACTTCTCCGCCATGGTCAGCACCTCGTCCGGGTGGGGCAGGGACCGCTCGTTCTCGATCTTCTCGATGCGCTCGGGCGGAATGGACTCCAGCAGCTCGCCGGCGGCCTCCCGGGTCAGGTGCATGGCCTCCCGGGTGGTCTGATAGATGTTCTTATTCTCTCTCGTGGATGCTCTCCCCATGGCCGAAACCTCACAAACACAAAATCTAAGTGCCATTATAGGTGGTTCCGGCCGGAAAAGCAATTCCCATTTCTCACCTGCCCATCACTCTGAAGCGCCGAGGGCCTTGCGGGCCCTGGACACCC
>ENA-ORNG01001952-ORNG01001952.1-human-gut-metagenome-genome-assembly--contig:-NODE-1952-length-13475-cov-4.318480_pt1 | contig 13475 bp, 10 predicted proteins | sample MGYA00242113_ERZ509018 | MGnify/ENA primary metagenome ERZ509018 (study PRJEB26280, sample SAMEA2338711) | human gut metagenome | biome: human gut; feature: human-associated habitat; material: faeces... | reverse complement strand
GTGGCGTGCCCGGTGCCTGCCGGAACCAGTTTGCTGTGCAGCCACGGCAGCACGTTATTCATCTGCTGTTCCAGCTTCCACGGCGGGTTAATCACAATCATGCCGGAAGCGGTCATGCCACGGCGATCGCTGTCTGGCAGCACCGCCAGTTCAATTTGCAGAATTTTGCGAATGCCGGTCGCTTCCAGGTCGTGGATCATGCGCTTAATTTGCTGGCGCAGCACCACTGGATACCACAATGCGTAAGTGCCAGTGGCGAAACGTTTGTAACCTTCTGCTATCCCGCTGACCACCGCCTGATAGTCGGTTTTCATTTCATACGGCGGGTCGATAAGGATTAAACCACGGCGGGAAACCGGGGGCCGCCTGTCGCGCTGCCAAGGGGCTGAAAATGGGCTTCGACGCATTGGATCGCGGCATTCGCGATGCCACGGACGGCTTTTTCGACGCGCGCACGGCTGTCTTTCTGAAATTCAGAACGCAGCAACGGGTAATCGCTCGGGTGCAGTTCGGTCAGTTGCAGGCTGTCCTGTTCACGCAGTAGCTGGCGAGCAATCAACGGCGAACCGGGGTAATAACGCAACTGCCCGCTACGGTTGAAGTGTTTTACCACATTGATGTACGCCTCCAGCTCCGCAGGCAAATCGTCCTGCTGCCAGATACGGGCGATGCCTTCGAGATATTCGCCGGTACGCTCGGCATGTTCGCTGCCTAACTGATAACGCCCGGCCCCTGCGTGGGTGTCGAGATAGAGAAACGGTTTATCTTTCTCTTTCAGCGACTCAATGATCAGGCTCTGAACGGTATGTTTAAGGACGTCGGCGTGGTTGCCAGCGTGAAAGCTGTGGCGATAACTGAGCATGGGTAAAGGTGTTCCGGTAAGTAAAAATCGGCCCGTATTCGGGGCGCACAAAAGCCTATCAGGACAGTATACCGAAAAGAGGCCGCCGCCGCGAAAGCGTAACGTTTCTCATTGAAATTCACTACACTTAACCCCATGCTACAAACATTATGTAAAGCGCCTGTTGAGCGCTTCCTTAACCTCTTTAACCAGGACTGCGCTAATGACGAATCCGTTACTGACTCCCTTTGAATTGCCTCCGTTTTCTAAAATTCTCCCGGAACATGTCGTTCCAGCCGTGACTAAGGCGCTGAACGACTGCCGCGAAAATGTGGAGCGCGTAGTAGCGCAAGGGGCACCGTACACCTGGGAAAATCTCTGCCAGCCGTTGGCGGAAGTGGACGATGTGCTGGGGCGTATCTTCTCCCCGGTCAGCCATCTGAACTCGGTGAAAAATAGCCCGGAACTGCGTGAAGCGTACGAACAAACCCTGCCGCTGCTGTCAGAATACAGCACCTGGGTAGGGCAACATGAAGGGCTGTATAAGGCATATCGCGACCTGCGTGATGGCGATCATTACGCCACGCTGAACACGGCGCAGAAAAAAGCGGTTGATAACGCACTGCGCGACTTCGAACTCTCTGGCATCGGTCTGCCGAAAGAGAAACAGCAGCGTTACGGCGAAATTGCTACCCGTCTTTCTGAACTGGGCAATCAGTACAGCAACAACGTCCTCGATGCGACGATGGGCTGGACCAAACTCGTTACCGACGAAGCGGAGCTGGCGGGGATGCCAGAAAGCGCGCTGGCTGCGGCAAAAGCCCAGGCCGAAGCGAAAGAGCTGGAAGGTTATTTGCTGACGCTGGATATCCCAAGCTACCTGCCGGTAATGACCTACTGCGACAACCAGGCCCTGCGCGAAGAGATGTATCGCGCTTATAGCACTCGTGCTTCCGATCAAGGTCCGAACGCCGGTAAGTGGGACAACAGCAAGGTGATGGAAGAGATCCTCGCGCTGCGTCACGAACTGGCGCAACTGCTGGGCTTTGAAAACTACGCCTTCAAATCACTTGCCACTAAAATGGCAGAAAACCCGCAGCAGGTGCTGGATTTCTTAACCGATCTGGCAAAACGCGCGCGCCCGCAAGGCGAAAAAGAGCTGGCGCAACTGCGCGCCTTCGCCAAAGCCGAATTTGGCGTCGATGAGTTACAACCGTGGGATATCGCTTACTACAGCGAAAAACAGAAACAGCACCTCTACAGCATCAGCGATGAACAACTGCGTCCGTACTTCCCGGAAAACAAAGCGGTTAACGGCCTGTTTGAAGTGGTGAAACGTATTTACGGCATCACTGCTAAAGAGCGTAAAGATGTTGATGTCTGGCATCCGGATGTACGTTTCTTCGAGCTGTATGACGAGAACGACGAACTGCGCGGCAGCTTCTACCTCGACCTGTATGCCCGTGAAAACAAACGCGGCGGGGCGTGGATGGATGACTGCGTAGGCCAGATGCGTAAAGCCGACGGTTCGCTGCAAAAACCGGTCGCGTATCTGACCTGCAACTTCAACCGCCCGGTAAATGGTAAACCGGCGCTGTTTACCCATGACGAAGTGATCACCCTGTTCCACGAGTTCGGTCACGGCCTGCACCATATGCTGACCCGCATTGAAACCGCTGGTGTTTCCGGGATCAGTGGGGTGCCGTGGGATGCGGTCGAACTGCCGAGCCAGTTTATGGAAAACTGGTGCTGGGAGCCGGAGGCGCTGGCGTTTATCTCCGGTCACTATGAAACCGGCGAGCCGCTGCCGAAGGAGCTGCTGGATAAAATGCTGGCAGCGAAAAATTACCAGGCGGCGCTGTTTATTCTGCGCCAGCTGGAGTTCGGCCTGTTCGATTTCCGCCTCCATGCAGAGTTCCGTCCGGATCAGGGGGCGAAAATCCTCGAAACTCTGGCAGAAATCAAGAAACTGGTTGCCGTAGTACCGTCTCCGTCATGGGGCCGTTTCCCGCATGCTTTCAGCCACATTTTTGCCGGTGGTTATGCGGCAGGTTACTACAGCTACCTGTGGGCCGATGTGCTGGCGGCAGATGCCTTCTCGCGTTTTGAGGAAGAGGGCATTTTCAACCGTGAAACTGGGCAATCGTTCCTCGACAACATTCTGAGCCGTGGCGGTTCAGAAGAGCCGATGGAGCTGTTCAAACGCTTCCGTGGTCGTGAACCACAGCTGGATGCGATGCTGGAGCATTACGGCATTAAGGGCTGAACATTCAGTGAAAATCTGCTTAATTGATGAAACAGGCGCCGGAGACGGCGCCTTATCTGTTCTGGCGGCCCGCTGGGGGCTGGAACACGATGAAGACAACCTGATGGCGCTGGTGTTAACGCCGGAGCATCTGGAACTGCGCAAGCGTGATGAGCCGAAACTTGGCGGCATCTTTGTTGATTTTGTTGGCGGAGCGATGGCGCACCGACGCAAATTCGGCGGTGGTCGCGGAGAGGCGGTGGCGAAAGCGGTGGGCATTAAAGGCGATTATTTGCCGGATGTGGTGGACGCCACCGCAGGATTAGGGCGCGATGCCTTTGTGCTGGCTTCGGTCGGCTGCCGCGTGCGGATGCTGGAGCGTAATCCGGTGGTTGCCGCGTTGCTCGACGATGGTCTGGCGCGTGGTTATGCGGATGCGGAAATCGGCGGCTGGTTACAGGAACGTTTGCAGTTGATTCACGCCTCCAGTCTGACGGCGCTGAGCGATATTACCCCGCGTCCGCAGGTAGTTTATCTTGACCCAATGTTCCCGCATAAGCAGAAAAGCGCGCTGGTGAAAAAAGAGATGCGCGTGTTTCAGTCGCTGGTGGGGCCGGATCTTGATGCCGATGGATTGTTGGAGCCTGCGCGGTTGCTGGCAACCAAACGCGTGGTGGTGAAGCGTCCGGACTATGCGCCGCCGCTGGCGAATGTCGCCACGCCAAACGCGGTAGTCACTAAAGGGCATCGCTTTGATATTTATGCCGGAACGCCGGTGTAAAAGTAAAGCAGGGTAGCGATAACGCTACCCTGCTTTCTGCAAGAATAATTAATGGCTTTCCGGCGTCGCAATCATGCGTTTCAGCCACGGCACCATCAATAGCATCACTACGGCAACGCCCAGCGTAACCAGGCCAATCTTACCAAACACGTTGGTATAGACGGGCAACGTCTCAAGTGGATCGGTAATGTTGTCTGGTACTGCGGTAAATGTTGCCACATAGCCGCCCAGCAAGAACGCGGCAGCCTGCGTCAGGAACCACATCCCGAGAATAAAGCCCATCAAATGCTGCGGCACCAGGGCAGCAATCATCGCCAGGCCAAGGGCGCTAATAAACAGTTCACCTAAGCTCTGGAATAAGTACACCAGCACGATAAACCATGGCGATGTCAGCCCCTGGGCATCCGCAAACCACATTCCAGCCGCTGCAGCCGTCAAAAAGCCCATTGAGCACATAAACATGCCGAGAGTAAACTTCATCGGCATCGAGAGATCTTTGCCTTTGTTACCCAGATGCGTGTAAATGCCTGCCAGTATTGGGCTGGCGAGTACCACCCAGAACGGGTTAAGCGCCTGGAAGCTGACCGGGTTGATGGAAAAGCCGAGAATTTCATGATGCACGTTGTTGATGGCAAAGAAGTTCAGCGACGTTGGCATCTGGGCGTAGAGAATGTAAAACACCACCGCTTCGAGCATCAGGACAAAGGCGACAAACATTTTATTGCGCCCGGTTTTATCCAGCTTGAATGCCTGACGAAAGAAGATGATGGTGACGACGATGGAGAGAACAATCAGAACCAGATTGGCGACTTCTACGTTGTGCATCAGCCAGGCGCAGACGAAGATCATCACCACGCTGCCAAGTAATACGTACAACAGTTTACTGAAGCTCATCGGCCGGAAGTCGGGTTCAGAACCAATGTCTTTCACCATTCCACGACAGGCGATGTAAACCAGTAATGCGATAATTAACCCTGCACCGCACAGGTTGTAGGTGACTGAATAGCCGAATTTATCAGCGATCACAGGGGCCAGCGATAACGCTATCAACGAGCCGATATTGATCGACATATAGAACAGGGTGAATGCGCCATCAAGCCGCGGATCTTTCGGCGGGTAGCACTTCGAAAGCAAGCTGGCTGGGTTAGCTTTAAACAGGCCGTTACCGACAGCGATAGTCCCCAGGGCGATGAAAATCAGGTCAGGCTTAAGTAGCGACATGCCGGTCATGAAGTAGCCAATCGCCAGCACAAGTGCTCCGAGAACAATGGTGCGTTTGGTTCCCAGCAGGTGGTCGCCAACATAGCCACCAATGGAAATGAGGCCATAGACCAGCGCAGCAAAAGCACCAAAAGTGACAAAAGCCTGCTCTTGCGAGAACCCAAGCTGTTTAACGAAGAAAACCGCCAGTACGCCCTGCACGCCGTAGTAGCCGAATCGCTCCCATAACTCGACAAAAAAGATCATGAAAAATGGGCGAGGTTGCTGCAGCATCCCCATGGGTGTTGTTGTATTCATATTTATTAACCTTCCAATACCATCCTGAAAAGTATGAACGCGTAAGGGATAACGCGCGAAAAAGTTTACATCTGTCAGAGATTCTTAATATTGATGCAGTGAATAGATTAATACACTATTACAACAGAAAATAACCAGCTGATCACACTAATGATAGAAAATATAATGGTGTTAAATGTTGTATTGGCAGGGGTTTTGATTGCGTACGCAGACCGCAGGCCAGATAAGGCGTTTACGCTGCATCAGGTAACAAGGCGCGCCAAAAAGCAAAACGCCCGCATATGCGGGCGTTCAGGAACACGTCGTGGAGGGAAGATTATTCTTCTTCGTCGCGCAGCGGAACAATCAGCATATCAACGTGAACGGTGTTGATCAGCTGACGTGCGGAAGACATCAGTTTGCTCCAGAAGTCCTGGTGGTGACCACAAACCACCAGATCCATATCGTATTTCTTGATTGCATCGACCAGTACCTGGCCCAGATCGCCGCTGCCGCTCAGGGTTTCAGTGATTGGGTAGCCTGCATTGGTTGAAAGCTCGGTCAGCGCATGATGTGTCTCTTCAGAGATGCGTTTCTGCATATCACCCAGATTCACATCGATAAGCCCGGTGTATAGGTCAGAGTAGTTTACATCTACGTGGATCAGAGAAACTTTCGCATTGTAGGGGCGAGCCATAGAGACTGCTTTCTCTACCAGAACTTTGCTTTCCGGGGAGAGGTCGACCGCGATGAGAATGTGTTTATAAGCCATAGTGTTACTCCTTCCATAAAGTTGTCGATGACTGGCCAGCTAGCGTTTCTTGTGCCGTTACGTCACCCGCGTCCTGCGAACTACGTGCGCGGGGCTAACCCAGCCGTAAAGATTCAGTGTTAAGACCATCCTTACCTTATAGCGACCCGGATGATCCGTCAATCCGCCTTGCTTACTCGTTAGATAAACAAATTTTCGACATGAATATATTGATAGTGGTTAACCTTCTGGAAAAAAAACAACCTGATCTCCTACACTATCTATAGAGCCGCTCGGATGTTGGTCACCACAAAAGCGGTTTCTCCAGGACCTGGTGTTAACTGATTGGCAGCGTATCGGGAGCGGTAGCCCCGGGGTGGAACTCCGCGGGCAGGTCGCCGGGGAGGAGGTATGATAAGCACCGTCGCATTATTTTGGGCTTTATGTGTCGTTTGCATTGTTAACATGGCGCGCTATTTCTCATCACTACGCGCGTTGTTAGTGGTACTGCGTAACTGCGATCCATTGCTCTATCAATATGTTGATGGAGGGGGCTTTTTTACCTCACATGGCCAACCCAACAAACAGGTGCGTCTCGTTTGGTATATCTATGCCCAACGTTATCGCGATCATCACGATGATGAGTTTATTCGCCGCTGTGAGCGGGTGCGTCGGCAGTTTATTCTGACCAGCGCATTGTGTGGTCTGGTGGTGGTCAGCCTGATTGCATTGATGATTTGGCATTAAGCACTTCAGCAATAATGACGCATAAAAAAAGCGGGCCAGTAAACTGACCCGCTCGTTTTGGTGCGTACGATTACAGGAACTGCAAGGAGAGCCAGTACAGCCCGCCGGAAAGCAGTACCGCAGCCGGAAGGGTAAACACCCAGGCCATCAGAATACTGGTTACGGTTTTACGCTGTAAGCCGCCGCCATCTACCACCATCGTCCCCGCGACAGAAGAGGAGAGTACGTGAGTAGTGGAAACCGGCATCCCGGTATAACTTGCCAGGCCGATAGACACTGCCGCCGTCATCTGGGCAGACATCCCCTGAGCGTAGGTCATGCCTTTCTTACCGATTTTCTCACCGATAGTCGTTGCCACACGACGCCAGCCAATCATCGTACCGATACCTAACGCCAGCGCGACCGCCATGATGATCCACACCGGCGCATACTCGATGGTGCTAAGCATGTCGGACTTCAGTTTCTTCAACAGGCGCTGATCGTCAGCACTCACGCCAGGCATCTTCACCACTTTGTCGATAGTGTCAGAAACGCACAGCATAATGCGGCGCATCTGGCTACGTTGATCAAGCGACAGCTTGTCGTAGCTTTCCACATCGGTAGTCAACATGCCTTTCAGGCGGTTGAGCGCGTTAATGGTATTCGACGGATGGCAATGGAACTCCGCGGGTTGCGTTGCGCCAGCTTCCGGAGCCGGTACTAACTGATCAGCACCGGTCGCTTGTTTCAGCAGCGCAGGATGCTGCTCAAAGTAAGCTTCGACGTTGTTGATGGCATCACGGGTACGGGTGATTTCGTAGCCAGTGGCATTCATGTTCACCACGAAGCCTGCTGGTGCGACACCAATCAATACCAACATAACCAGACCAATGCCTTTCTGACCATCGTTCGCGCCGTGCGAAAACGCCACGCCGATAGCGGAAAGGATCAGCGCAATACGCGTCCAGAACGGCGGCTTTTTCTTGCCGTCTTTCTTTTCACGCTCCGCTGGGGTCAGGTGGATACGGGCGCGTTTCTTGGTGCCGCTCCAGTAGCGACGCAGCAAGAAAATCAGACCGCCAGCAAACACCAGGCCGACAATAGGGGAAACGATCAGAGAACCGAAAATACTTAATACTTTCGGGATATTGAGTGCATCCACCACTGACGTCCCGGTCATCAACGCATTGGTTAAACCAATCCCGATGATCGCGCCAATCAGCGTATGAGAGCTGGATGCAGGTAAACCAAAGTACCAGGTACCCAGGTTCCAGATAATCGCCGCCAGCAACATAGAGAACACCATGGCAAGGCCATGAGACGATCCCATATTAAGCAGCAGATCCGTCGGCAGCATATGCACAATGGCATAGGCAACACTCAGACCACCCAGCAAAACACCCAAAAAGTTGAACACCGCCGCCATAACCACGGCGAGCTGAGAACGCATCGCGCGGGTATAGATAACGGTTGCCACGGCGTTGGCTGTGTCATGGAAACCATTGATGGCTTCGTAGAACAGCACAAAAGCCAGTGCAAGCAATAATAACAGCCCGGTATGCAAATCCAGGCCAGCAAACAAATGTAGCATAGGACGTTACGCCATTTTGAGGACATGAACGCGGCGCATTATCAGTGACTTTCGCGGCGCGGGCAAAGTGAAATATAGACTTTTTTTGATTTGCCTCCTGTATGGATTCCACTCAAAAAATAATTATCTTATATAATTCAGGCAAATACTTCCTTTTAGTAATATTGATGCTGGTGCGACCACTGAGGAATCTTTACAATTCACGCCCGTTTTTTCTTAGAGGAGCGCAACGTGGAAAGGTTTGATGCCATTATTATAGGCGCTGGTGCGGCAGGTATGTTCTGTTCTGCGCTGGCAGGTCAGGCAGGACGCCGGGTTCTGCTGATCGATAATGGTAAAAAACCAGGGCGCAAAATCCTCATGTCTGGCGGTGGGCGCTGCAACTTTACCAACCTTTATGTCGAACCGGGCGCTTATCTGAGCCAGAATCCGCATTTTTGTAAGTCTGCACTCGCGCGTTTTACCCAGTGGGATTTCATTGATCTGGTCAATAAACACGGCATCGCCTGGCACGAGAAAACGTTAGGGCAGCTCTTCTGCGATGACTCCGCGCAGCAGATTGTCGACATGCTGGTGGATGAGTGCGAGAAGGGCAATGTGGCCTTCAGATTGCGTAGCGAAGTGCTGAGCGTGGCGAAGGATGATACAGGCTTCACGCTTGAACTGAACGGCATGACTGTCGGTTGCGAAAAGCTGGTCATTGCGACCGGTGGACTGTCAATGCCGGGGCTGGGCGCATCGCCGTTTGGTTATAAGATTGCCGAACAATTCGGCCTCAACGTGCTGCCGACCCGTGCGGGTCTGGTGCCATTCACTCTGCATAAACCGTTGCTTGAAGAGTTACAGGTGCTGGCGGGCGTGGCGGTGCCTTCCGTGATTACCGCTGAAAACGGTACCGTTTTCCGTGAGAACTTACTCTTCACCCACCGCGGCTTATCTGGACCGGCGGTGTTGCAGATTTCCAGCTACTGGCAACCGGGTGAATTTGTCAGCATCAATCTGCTACCGGATGTGGACCTCGAAACCTTCCTGAATGAGCAGCGTAATGCACATCCGAATCAAAGCCTGAAAAACACGCTGGCGGTTCATCTGCCGAAGCGGTTGGTTGAACGGTTACAACAACTCGGGCAAATCCCGGATCTCTCGCTAAAACAGCTCAACGTGCGTGACCAACAGACACTGATTAGCACATTGACTGACTGGCGCGTACAACCCAACGGCACTGAAGGCTATCGCACTGCCGAAGTGACGCTCGGCGGCGTGGACACCAACGAACTCTCTTCACGGACGATGGAAGCGCGCAAAGTGCCTGGGCTGTACTTCATCGGCGAAGTGATGGACGTCACCGGCTGGCTGGGGGGCTATAACTTCCAGTGGGCGTGGTCGAGTGCATGGGCTTGTGCGCAGGATTTGGTGGCAGAATAAGAAGCAAAATGTGCTCTCGATACCAGAGGGATTAACCTGAATAAAACCAGATAAGGCGTCCAACGCCTTATCTGAAGCCTTTTTTATTATTTTTTCGCTGAACCCGCTTCTAATATAGAAACGATGGAAAACAGTGTAAAACAAACTGCACCTAAGCCAACCAGAACTCGCGAAGGAATAAAGTAAGCCATATCGGTTTGCGCAATTTCAGCCAGGAACGCAGCAAGGAACAGACAAAACAGACAGGTAAATACCGGAATCATGGGTATTCTGTTGGCTAACGAACAGGTGCGTCGCCATACCAGCGCTAACAACCACACTTTGGAGAAAATACTGTAGCAGATCATCCCCAGGCAAATGAGAATAATGCCGGGGGCCAGGCGGGCGCTTGCATCTGAACTGATTAATACGTAGATACCAAAAATAATGGTAAGTGAGCCAAGCAAAATAACCCAATAGCACCACAGCCAATGTTCTTTCACTGAGAACGTATTCCGCGTTTGATGGACAATAGTGGCGACAAGGCCAATAAGACAAGCGCAAATTGCCGTTAACCCCATTAGTACGTGACCTGCAACATAATGTGGTGTGATATCTGCACTACGCAACAGTATGACTGACCAAATGAAACCAAAGAGAGTAAGCAGAACGGGAACGGCAATTAAGCAATTACCGATTGTTGAAGAATAGGCCTGCAATGGCGTACCGTCACTCTTACTGCCCGAGGCGTTTTTGGGGATCAACAGAAAATGTCCGGAAGATGCCGCTACGGTTGATACACAAGCGGCAATCATGCCAACGCCGAAAATAACATGACCGGCGACAAATTCATCTGCCATCACATTATTGCTTGCCAACAGTGACCATCCCCAAATCATAGTTGTAGCAGAACCAGCATAACCAATAACAGGAAATAACCTGTTGTAGAATTTATTCATGCCGTGAGTTAACTGAGATATAATAATAAATGCGGTAGTGAACAATGCCAGACATATCGCAGAAAGAGAAATCAGAACATGCCCTGCAACGAAATATTCACTTTGCCCTGAACCGGTTAATACAAACTCACCTAATGCGATGCATATTATACCCATCAGTAAAGGAATTAATTTAAACAACCATCCGATATATATATTCATTTTAAACCCCATATATATTTTCTGCTACACTTCGAAAAACATATGATTCGTCTTTTCAGTTAGTTAAATATGTCTATAAGATGCCATCAATTAAAAAAAGTAACTTCACTATAATCGGATTTAGCGTTATGGGGATCAACTTTTAGCGGTGAGTTAATGCTATTAAATAAATATTTATCCTAAGATAAACTCTGAATTAATATCTTTATCTTATTTTGTTGTTTTAAATGAGTCTTTTAGGGAATATTTTATTAAACCCACAAGCCTTTATCATCTATCATCTTTTCAGAATAAATTATTTTATATTCGGTATTTATTCGCACATCAGGCGATAATAACGCTATGTGATAGTCATCAGGTTTCCCTGTTACGGAAACCTGTGCAACAGAATCTGTGAACCTGTACAGAATATTTTTGGAAAAAACACCAGCAAACGGAAGAACATCGCGATGTATCACAAGTTGATGGCAATCAAATAGACAACATGAATATAACTGTTAGTATTTAATTGATTTCACTTATGAGTATGCGTGTTTCATTTACGGCCAGGAATGCTGATGATGACAACATTACTACCCGTTTTCACTAAGCCTTCCCCATTGGCGCTCAATGCTCTGTGCGCTGGTCGTATTTGCCATTTCCTTCTTATCCCGGATGGAAGAATCCGCTGAACATCGTTCGGTGGCAGTTGTAACACGCGTCGATTGCTTACAGGGATTATGGCGGGTCGATTATGGATAAGAGTAAGCGCCATCTGGCGTGGTGGGGTGTCGGGGCACTGGCGGTGGCTGCCGTCGTGGCGTGGTGGCTGTTGCGCCCGGCGGGTGTGCCGGAAGGCTTTGCTGTCAGCAATGGGCGCATTGAAGCGACGGAAGTGGATATCGCCAGCAAAATTGCCGGGCGTATCGACACCATTCTGGTGAAAGAAGGCCAGTTTGTTCGAGAAGGTGAAGTGCTGGCGAAGATGGATACTCGCGTGTTGCAGGAACAGCGACTGGAAGCCATCGCGCAAATCAAAGAAGCACAAAGTGCCGTTGCCGCCGCGCAGGCTTTGCTGGAGCAACGCCAAAGCGAAACTCGTGCCGCACAGTCGCTGGTTAATCAACGCCAGGCAGAACTGGACTCCGTAGCAAAACGTCATACGCGTTCCCGCTCACTGGCACAACGGGGGGCAATTTCTGCGCAACAGTTGGATGACGACCGCGCCGCCGCTGAGAGCGCCCGAGCTGCGCTGGAATCGGCAAAAGCTCAGGTTTCGGCTTCTAAAGCCGCTATAGAAGCGGCACGCACCAATATCATTCAGGCGCAAACTCGCGTCGAAGCCGCGCAAGCCACTGAACGGCGCATTGCCGCAGATATCGATGACAGCGAACTGAAAGCCCCGCGTGACGGACGCGTGCAGTATCGGGTTGCCGAGCCAGGCGAAGTGCTGGCAGCAGGCGGTCGGGTGCTGAATATGGTCGATCTCAGCGACGTCTATATGACCTTCTTTCTGCCAACCGAACAGGCGGGCACGCTGAAACTGGGCGGTGAAGCACGTTTGATTCTTGATGCTGCACCAGATCTGCGTATTCCCGCGACCATCAGTTTTGTCGCCAGCGTCGCCCAGTTCACGCCAAAAACCGTCGAAACCAGCGATGAGCGGCTGAAATTGATGTTCCGTGTCAAAGCGCGTATCCCACCGGAATTACTCCAGCAGCATCTGGAATATGTCAAAACCGGATTGCCGGGCGTAGCGTGGGTGCGGGTGAATGAAGAACTTCCGTGGCCTGACGACCTGGTGGTGAGGTTGCCGCAATGACGCATCTGGAACTGGTTCCCGTCCCGCCTGTCGCGCAACTGGCGGGCGTGAGCCAGCATTATGGAAAAACCGTTGCGCTGAACAATATCACACTCGATATTCCGGCCCGTTGCATGGTCGGGCTGATTGGACCGGATGGTGTCGGTAAATCGAGCTTGTTGTCGTTGATTTCCGGTGCCCGCGTCATTGAGCAGGGCAGCGTGATGGTGCTGGGCGGCGATATGCGCGACCCGAAGCATCGCCGCGACGTCTGCCCGCGCATCGCCTGGATGCCGCAGGGGCTGGGCAAAAATCTCTACCACACCTTGTCGGTGTATGAAAACGTCGATTTTTTCGCCCGCCTGTTCGGTCACGACAAAGCGGAGCGGGAAGTGCGAATTAATGAGCTGCTGACCAGCACCGGATTAGCACCGTTTCGCGATCGTCCGGCAGGGAAACTCTCCGGTGGGATGAAGCAAAAACTTGGGCTGTGCTGTGCGTTAATCCACGACCCGGAATTGTTGATTCTTGATGAGCCAACAACGGGGGTTGACCCGCTCTCCCGCGCCCAGTTCTGGGATTTGATCGACAGCATTCGCCAGCGGCAGAGCAATATGAGCGTGCTGGTTGCCACCGCCTATATGGAAGAGGCGGAACGCTTCGACTGGCTGGTAGCGATGAATGCCGGAGAAGTGCTGG
>ENA-ORNG01001951-ORNG01001951.1-human-gut-metagenome-genome-assembly--contig:-NODE-1951-length-13475-cov-14.675484_pt1 | contig 13475 bp, 11 predicted proteins | sample MGYA00242113_ERZ509018 | MGnify/ENA primary metagenome ERZ509018 (study PRJEB26280, sample SAMEA2338711) | human gut metagenome | biome: human gut; feature: human-associated habitat; material: faeces... | reverse complement strand
GCCCGGCATTTGCCGGGCCGCTGCTGTTCGTATTCCGGTGCTGCACTTCTTCCGGCCACAGCCGACAGTTCATTTGACCATCAGGCGGTGCATCCCGCTCTCCAGCCCCTCCACAGAGAGCGGATACATGGGAAAGAGCTTTGCCAGATGCACATGGGTCTGCCCCCAAAAGCCTGCGTAGGCGGGAAGCGGCTCCGGATTCAGCCAGATCAGATAGGGGAAGTGCGCCCGGATCCGCTGCAGCCACTCCAGCCCGGAAGGCATGGGGACCCTTCTCTTCCAGTCGTACTGCTGTGACAGCAGTTCTCCCGGATTCATGGCCGCATCTCCCACAACGATCACTTTATAGACTCCGTCGAAGTTTTTCAGAAGCCACTCCGTCTCGACCCTGTCCTCCTGCCGCATCCGGGGATGGCGGTAGACGGACTCATAGATGCAGTTGTGGAAGTAGTAGGTATGCAGCTCCTGAAAGGTGTTGGACTTGGTGGCAGCCTGGAACAGGGTGCTGCAGAGGTCAGAGTAGTAGTCCATCGATCCGCCGCTGTCGATCAGAAGCAGGACCTTGACGGCGTTTCTCCTGGGATTCCTGTAGCGGATCTTCAGCAGTCCCGCCCGGTCGCAGGTGTCACGGATCGTCCCCTCCACATCCAGCACCTTTTCCGCATCGCTGATCTGTGCGGAAAACTGCCGCAGCAGGCGGAAGGCCATCTGGAACTGGCGGGTGTCCAGGGTGGCATCCTTGCGGAAGTCCCGGAACCTGCGCTCTCCCGCCACCGCCAGCGCCGCCCTGCGCCGGCTCTCGCCGCCCACCCGGAGGCTGTTGGGCCGCCATCCGGAATTTCCAAAGACGGAGCTGCCCTGGGTCCCGATCCAGTAATTGCCGCCGTTGTGCTCCTCGGTCTGTTCCCGGAGGCGCTCTTCCAGCATCTGCAGGATCTCCTCCAGGGTCTTGTCCTCTCCGCGGCGGCGCCTCAGCTCCTCCAGGGTGCGCCGGAGGTCCTCCGTCGGGTGATCGAGCCAGTCCATCAGTTCCCGGGGCAGCTCTCCCTCCCACGGCACATCCCGGAAGAACTCCAGAAACACCTGGTCGAAGCGGTCATATTCCGACTCACTGTGCAGCAGCACCGCCCGGCAGAGCTGGTAAAATCCCGTGAGCGTGGAGCGATGCAGCCCCTTCTCCATGCCCTCCAGCAGCGTCAGCCACTCGTTGAGGGAGACGTCCAGTCCTCGCTGGCGAAGCAGGTAAAAAAATGAAGCGAACATGATCTCACCGCTGATTTCTGGCCAGGGTCCGCAGATCCTTGTCCTTTTTCAGAAGCACTCCGGCGTAAGGGATCTTCTCCGTGATCCGCTGCGGGTCCACGCCCCCGGCCGCCAGGGCCCGCAGCCAGTCCACCAGCTCGGAGGTGCTGGGCTTCTTCTCAATGTCCCGCAGGCCCCGCAGCCAGTAGAAGGCCTCCAGGGCCTGCTCCACCAGCGCTTCTTCGATATCCGGGAGATGGACCCGCACGATCCGCTCCATCTGTTCCCGATCCGGGAATTCGATGTAGTGGAAGACACAGCGGCGCAGGAAGGCGTCCGGCAGCTCCTTTTCCGCATTTGACGTGATGATGACGATGGGCCGCTGCCTGGCCCGCACCGTCTCCCGGGTCTCCGGGATGTAGAATTCCATCTGGTCCAGCTCCCAGAGAAGGTCGTTGGGGAACTCCAGGTCCGCCTTGTCGATCTCGTCGATCAGCAAAACCACCTGTTCTTCGGCGGCAAACGCCTCCCCCAGCTTCCCCAGCTTGATATACCGGCTGATGTCATCCACCCCGTGGCCGCCGAACTGGCTGTCGTACAGCCTCTGGACCACGTCGTACACATACAGGCCGTCCTGGGCCTTGGTGGTGGATTTCACGTTCCAGATGATCAGCCGCTTGCCCAGAGCGTCCGCCACCGCCTGGGCCAGCATGGTCTTTCCGGTGCCAGGTTCTCCCTTCACCAGAAGGGGCTTTTGCAGGGTGATGGCAATGTTGACGGCATTCATCAGCTCCGCGGAGGCCACATATTCGTTTCCTCCGGTAAATCTCTGCTCCATATGAAACTCCTTTTTCAGTATTTTCTTTTCCGGGCCGGGGCCCTCCTGCAGCCGGCCTGGACGTCTCCGCCTTGTCCGGCGGTGCCTGCCGATCGGCTCTGCGCCTCCTCCGGCCCGTGTCCCGGCCCTCTAGGGCTCCGGCGGCCCCCAGCAGCAGGATACCACAGCCTGTCGCTCTTTTCCATCGGGATCGGCGGGACGCCGCCGGAAGCAGGACGGCGCCCCGGCAGATGCCGGGCCGCTGCTGCTCATGTTCCGGTGCTGCTGTCCCAGAAGCCGCTCCACCAGTCCTCGCCGGCGTCTCCGAAGCCGCCGGTGGGATCCGTAGGATCCGGCTCCGTAGGCTCCTCTCCGCTGCCGGAGGGATCCTCCCCCGACGTGCCCGGATCTGTGGAGGTGCCCGGGTCATTGGGATCCGGAGGCTGCCAGTTGGGATCACTGGGATCCAGTCCGGCGTTGGGGTCATCCGGGTCCGTGGTCGTGGCCGAAGTGTGGACGGGACAGCCGCCGGGGCTGGTCTCTGTGGCGGCCACCGCCTCTTCCAGCGTGCTGATCAGGTAGGCATCGTCCGAGGCGGTGATGCTCTCGCCATAGTCCTCCCGCACGTAGTCCAGATAGCCCTGCTGGACAATGGACTCCTCCGGGCAGAACTCCCCTGCCAGGCAGTTGCCCTCGGTGCAGATGTCCACCATCTTGTGGAGCGTGCACTCGCCCTGGGGCTCCGTACCGCTGGCTACCGTATAGCTGACGGCCCGGTCTCCTCTTGGGTCAGCATGGCAGGCTTCCGTACACAGCAGGCCGCTGTCGGCGCAAACCGTGACGGTGGTCAGGCCGCTGCTGGGCTTGCTGAAGGACTTGTCCGGCAGGTCGGCGTGGACCTTCTCCATCACCTGCCGCCACAGGGAGGCCGCCGGGTTCACGGAGTAGCTGATCCGCTCGTTCTTGGCATAGCCCACCCAGACAGCAGCGCAGTAATAGGGGGTGTAGCCGGTGAAATACCGGTCGTAGTTGTCGTTGGTGGTACCGGTCTTGCCGGCGATGTGCATGCCGCTGAAGCGGGCGCCGCCGCCAGTGCCGCCGTACTCGTTGACCGCCCGGTACAGCATGTTCGTCATCAGATAGGCGGTGGTCTCCTTCATGGCCACATGCTGCTCCGTCTCCTTTTCCAGGATCACGGTGGTGTTGTCGTTGGCCAGAACCTTGACATAGGTCTTGGGCTCGTTATAGACGCCGTTGTTGGCAAAGGCCGCATAGGCCGCCGCCATGTCCACGGTGCTGAGACCGTAGGTCAATCCGCCCAGACCCAGGGGGCTGACATTCATGTCCTCCGCCGCCAGGGGCAGGTTCAGGTTCTCCGTGGCAAAGCGGAACGCCTCCGTAACGCCCACCTTCTCCAGGGTCTGCACGGCGATGGTGTTGATGGACGCCTTGACGCCGTTGCTCACCGAGGTCCAGCCCGTATAGGTGTTGGGAGAGTTCTTGGGCCACGGGCTGCCGTTCAGCAGCTGGACCGGGTAGTTGTCAAAGGTGGTGGCCGGAGACACCACGCCGGCGTCCAGTGCCGGGGCATAGGCCGTCAGCGGCTTGATGGAGGAGCCGGGCTGCTGGATATCCGTGGCATAGTTCCACAGCCGGTTCCCCTCCTTGGCCCCCATGTCGCCCACCATGGCCACGATGTTGCCGGTGGAGGGCTCGATGATGGTGATGCCGGAGTGGATCAGCTGGCCGTTGGCGGAGGTCAGGTTGTTCAGGCTCCCCCGGTCCTCGTAGACGGACTCGGCGATCTCCTGGATCTCCGGGTCCAGGGTGGTGTAGATGTTGTAGCCGCTGTTGTAGATGCGGATCCGGGCCTCCTCCGTGGTGATGCCGTACAGATCCGCCAGATCGGCGGACACGTCGTCCAGCACCTGGTCCACGAACCAGGAGTTGATGTTGGTGCCGCCGGTGGCCTCCGTCACGATGTCCGTGGCAGAGGTGGTGCCGTCGGTAAAGTGGAGCTCCTCCGCCTTGGCGGCCTCCGCCTCCTCCGGTGTCAGATAGTCCAGGCCGGTCTCGCCCACGTCCGTATTGCCGCCGGCCATCCGGTCCAGGATCATCTCCTGGCGCATCTTGTTGGCCTCCCGGGGCGTTGTGGTGGTGCCGTCCTCCCGGGTGATGGTGATGGTGGACATGGGACCGTACATGGAGGGGTTGTTGGTGATGGCGATGAGGCATGCGCACTCCGCCACGTCCAGCTCCGACACATCCTTGCCGAAGTAGAACTCCGCGGCGGTCTGCACGCCGTAGCAGCCCTGGCCCAGATAGATGGTGTTCAGGTACATCTCCAGGATCTCCCACTTGGTGTAGTTCTTCTCGAACTCCAGCGCCCGGAAGATCTCCCGCACCTTGCGGTTGATGGTGTTGCCATCGTCGCCGGTCATGTTCTTCAGCACCTGCTGGGTCAGGGTGGAACCGCCGAAGGTGGCCCGGCTGCCGGTGAAGAAGTTCAGCGTCGCCGAGGCGGTTCGGGTCCAGTCCACGCCGTTGTGCTCAAAGAACCGGTGGTCTTCGATGGCCACGGCCGCCTGCCACAGGGCGTCCGGCATCTCATCAAAGTCCACCCAGATCCGGTTCTCATCGCCGTAGACCGTCTGGTACTCCACCCACTCTCCGGAGTCCTTGTCCTGATAATAGATGATGGAGCTGAGATTCATGGTGTAGTCATCGGCGTTGATGTCCAGCGTGGGCGCCAGCGTCGTCCTGACGTACATCATAAAGATCCCGGCGAGCATCGCAGTCGTGCAGATGCCCACCAGCAGGACCGTCCCCAGAATAAAGGCGACTTTATGTCCTGTGCGTTTGGTGCTTTTCCGCTGTTGGGGTTCCCGACGGGGGACCATCTCATGGCCGCCGGTCCGTCTGTTATGTTCCAATGCAGAGCACCTCCTTTTTTCGAAATTGGATTTGCTGCTGAAAGCAGTCACCGCGCCGCATGCCGCGGGCGCGAAGGCGCAGAGTCCTCCATAATATGTTCTATTGTACCATCCCTTGTCAATATTGAAAATGTCGTATTTTGAAGAAAAAAAGTTCCCCATCTACATGTTTTTTTCGTTTTCCGGGCAGGATAAGGTCATTCCCTGAGCCGAGTTTTTCAGATTTCCAAAACTTCGCCCCCTTGCAATCTTCCGGAAAGTCGGTTACAATACGCATATACGCAGCCGCAAAGGAGGATCCCCTATGGCAGAGGAATACGGCCCCACTTTCATCACGGTCACGGACGAGGACGGCCGGGAGATCGTGCTGGAATTCATCGACGCGCTGGAGTACAACGGGCAGCAGTATCAGGCGTTTTTCCCCGCCGAGACGGAGGGAGAGGACGAAGATGACCCCGACAACGGCCTGGTGATCCTGAAGGTGATCCACGAGGACGGAGAGGATCTGCTGTCCACCCTGGACTCCGACGAAGAGCTGGACGCGGTCTATGACCTGTTCATGGAGTCCCTGTTCGACGAGGACGACCCCTCCTGAGGCCGGGGACCCGAAAAATTTCTCTGCGGCTTTTCCGCAGATCCCCTTGCATCCCGCGTCGGGATGTGATACGTTGAATATGTGCCCTGCGGGGTTTGTGATAGATCTTTTTTTAACCCACATTTCGTTATACGGGACGCCAGATCAGTGCGTGGTTCGCAGGCCTCCCGGCTGCCGTCCGCGGCTGGAAGTTGGAAGTGGTAAAGCGCGCTGGAGGCGACCCACCTGGCCGTGAAGGTGCAGGTTATAACGGATCTACACGGCTTTTGCGGGGCACGCTTTGGAATCAGAAAGGGGCGGCATAGGCCGCCCCTTTTTCTGCCTGCCGGCCCCGGGGCGCTGGACGGATTCCAGATAATCTCGCGGGTTCCCGCAAATTCCTCTTGCAGAATCCGTCTGTATCCAGTATAATATCAAAGTGCGTAAATTCCGGTTTTTTGGGAAACCTCGCACCTGATTACTTGAGAGGACTGAAACACACATGAGCGCATCAAGAGAAAAGAAATCCCGCCAGGAGCAGACCGGCTCCGGCTGGAACGATCCCAAGACCGCCCGCGAAGCAAAGGAGCGGAAAGAGGAGCGGCGCACCAACATCCTGTACGGCACCATTGGTGTGGTGTTCCTGCTGGTGGCCATCGCCGCCGTTGTCTGGAAGTCCAACATCATCCCCAAGTCGGCCACTGCCGTCACCATCAACGGTGAGACGTACAACGCCGCCGAGGTGAACTTCTACTTCGAGAACAACTACCAGAACTTCCTCAACCAAAACTACAACTATCTGAGCATGATCGGCCTGGACACCGGCTCTTCCCTGAAGAGCCAGACCGTTTCTGCCACCGGCGCCATGTTCGTCACCGACGCCACCGAGGGCGAGACCTGGTACGACTACTTCCTGAACGGGGCGCTGGATCAGATGGCCGGCATCCAGGCGCTGAATGATGCCGCCGCGGCCGACGGCTTCACCTGGACCGACGAGCTGCAGGCTGATCTGGACGCCAATATGGAGACGCTGTCCAGCACCGCCAGCACTTACGGCTACACGGAGCAGCAGTACCTGAGCCTGATCTACGGCAGCACCATGACCCGCAGCATCTATGAGGAGCAGACCCGCCGCAGCATGCTGGCCACCGCCTACCTCCAGGATTATCAGGACAGCCTGTCCTACACCGACGAGGAGCTGGAGGCCGCCTATGAGGAGGCCCGCACCACTTATGACCACGTGACCTGCCAGTTCGTCCGGGTCAACGGCGCCGCCGCGGACACGGATGAGGAGGGCAATGAGATCGAGGTCACGGACGAGATGACCGCCGAGGCCATGGCCACTGCCAAGACCACCGCCGATGCCATCTACGCCGCCTATCAGGCCGGCACCTCTCTGGAGGATGCCGCGGCCGAATATGAGTCCACCGCCTCCTATACAAACTCCGAGAGCTACACTTACAACACCTCCGTCCTGGGCGAGTGGCTGTATGACGACGCCCGTCAGGCCGGCGACTCCGCCGTGCTGGAGGATGCCGACAACGATGCCTACTATGTTGTGGTCTTCAACAGCCGCGGCCGGGATGATTACAACACGGTGAACGTGCGGCATATCCTGATCCAGCCGGAGGCCTCCGAGCTCTCTGAGGACGACGAGGGCTATGAGGACGACGTGGCCGCCAAGGATGCCGAGGCCCAGCAGAAGGCCCAGGACATCCTGGACGAGTGGGAGGCCGGCGCCGCCACGGAGGACTCCTTCGCCGAGCTGGCCAACGAGTACTCCGCAGACGGCGGCTCCAACACCAACGGCGGCCTGTATGAGCAGGTCTATCAGGGCCAGATGGTGACGGAGTTCAACGACTGGTGCTTCGATCCCGCCCGGCAGCCCGGCGACACCGGCATCATCCACAACGACTCCACCGGCTACCATGTGATGTACTTCGTGGGCTATGACAAGCCCTACTGGCAGATCCGGGTGACCAACGCTCTGGTAAGTGACGCTGTGGACAGCTTCTACACAGAGAAGACCGAGGGCTATACTGCTGAGCAGTCCTCCTTCGGCATGCGCTTTGTGGGCTGATATCCCTGCACCAAAATGTCCGGCTTTGCGTGTTCAAAGCCGGACATTTTTCATCCTTTTCCGTATGGAGGTCTGTTATGGAACATCCTTTTCTCCGCAATGAGATGCTGTGGGGCCCGGAGGCCCAGGCCCGGCTCCGCTCCGCCCACGTACTGCTGCTGGGACTGGGCGGCGTGGGCAGCTACGCCGCCGAGTGCCTGGCCCGGTCCGGGATCGGCGAGCTGACGCTGGTGGACAGCGACACCGTGGCCCTCACCAACCTGAACCGCCAGCTGGAGGCTCTCCACTCCACCCTGGGTCAGCCCAAGGCGGAGGCGGTGGCCGCCCGTCTGCGGGACATCAATCCGGATGCAGAGCTCCATCCTGTCCACGGTCTCTATGACGCCGCTCATCGGGACCGCTTCTTCCCGGAGGGCTGCCGGTATGACTACATCGTGGACGCCATCGACCTGGTGTCCTGCAAGCTGGATCTGGCGGAGACGGCCCTGCGGCTGCAGATCCCGCTCATCGCCGCCCTGGGCACCGGCAACAAGCTGGACCCCACCCTGCTGCAGGTGACGGATATCTCCAAGACCTACGGCTGCCCCCTGGCCCGGGTGATGCGCAAGGAGCTGCGTGCCCGTGGCATCCAGCACCTGAAGGTGGTGTTCAGCCCGGAGGAGCCCGTCTCCCCCGCCCAGCCGGAGACACCGCCTCCCGGCCGCCGCAGCGTGCCCGCCAGCAACCCCTGGGTGCCCGCCACAGCAGGACTGCTGCTGGGCAGCGCCGTGGTGCGGGACCTGATTGCCGCCCTCTGACCGCAGACGCAAAAGCAGCCCGCTTTCAGCGGGCTGCTTTTGTTATGGAGCAGGAGTGCCCGCAGACTGTCAGGCCGTCTCAGACTTGGTGATCGAGACCGCCACAGGCGCCGGATCCTCGCTGCCCAGCTCTCCAGTGTAGGTGACTGTCACAGAGTCGCCCTCCTCCAGTTCTGCCGGGTCCACGTCCTCGCCGAAGTCGAAGACTGCATAGGTCTCATCCTCTGTCAGCAGCACCAGATAATCATCCAGCCGGTTCACAACGCCGCTGACAGTGGCGGTGGCCTCCTCCGCGCTGTCCGTCGTGCCGCCGACCGCGGCGTCCCCGTTCCCGGAGGGATCGCTGTTGGAGCCGCAGGCCGCCAGCGTCAGCAGCATCAGCGCCGCCAGCAATGCAGTGATCGTTCGTTTCATGTGTGGTTCCATCCTTTTTTGAGAATTTGTACGGCCTCGCGCGCGACCGTTTGCCCATTATACGGGATGCGGATCCCCCACTCAACAACAAATCGGAAACAGTTCTCTCTTTTTTGAAAACATTTTGTGAACAGGACTTTTGCAGGGAGGTCCGGGCGCAGAGGAAAGGCCCCGCTGGAGGGCGGGGCCTTTCCTTCTTTGAGGAGAACCGCCCTTTTACAGATTTTGCAGGATGAACTCCACCTCTTCCAGAACGGTCTCTCTATCGTACAGCACATATGTTGCATAGACCCAATACCGGATATTTCCTCTGACCAGGAAGGCGTCTACGCCGCCTGAGTCGTCATCCCATGTGGAAACCATGACGGCCTCTTCCCCATCCGGCAGCTGATAGCGCAGATCCTCCCGCTCTATGCTGTAATTTGGGTCCGGTAATCCGTAGTAGAGGAATGTGTTGTCCCCCGGCTCTTCCACGTAGTTCTCGGTGTAGAGGGTCGCACGCACACCGATATTGAGCCGATCCGTGGGGGTCTGGAGGGGGAGCGGGTAGGATCTCAGCTCCGCCTCCGCCAGCTCTCCGTTTCTCGTTTTGAGCTGGAGCGCCGCAGGCGCTTCCACACCCGGCACACGGGTGCCCAGGAAGTCCTCGGCTTCCGCCCATGTGTCAAACTTCTGTTCCCAAAACCGCTCCGCACCGGCCGCCGCATCCAGAGCCTCCTGGGAAAATGCCTCCAGCGGTGTGCGCTCCACGTCTGTGAGCACCTTGTATGCGTGATCCGCCCCGGTCTCCGACAGCTGCTCCGGTGTGAAGTTCCGGATCTCCACGCGATATACCGCCGCCAGGGCCGTTCCGGTCAGGGCCAGGATCAAGACTGCTGCCAGAACTCCCCCGGAAACCCTGCGCCGGCGGACAGGCCTCTGCTCCCTTGCCGGGATCTCCCGGATCTCCCGCCAAAGATCCTCAGGTGCCCGGACCTGTTCAAATGTCTCCCGATAGATGTTCCGCATGGCTCATTCCTCCTTCAGCTGTGCCTTCAGCTTCTCTCTGGCCCGGGCCAGCCGGGTCTGGACGGTGGAGGGCTTCAGTCCCAGCAGCTCCCCCACCTCCGCCACGGTGCAGCCCTCGTAATAATAGAGGTACAGAGGCAGACGATACTTGGCCGGCAGGGCCATGACCCCGGCGTAGAGCGCCTGGTGCTCCGGCGTGTCAAAGACCGGTTCCCGGCAGTGCTCCAGAGGCACCATCCGCCGGCGCCAGGGGCTGCGGGCGGTATCTTTGCACACGTTCAGCGTCACGCGCACCAGCCAGTGGCGCAGGTGATCATCATTTGAAAAGGGCTCTGCCCGCTGCCACAGCCGCAGCATGGCCGTCTGGGCCGCGTCCTCTGCGTCGGCGGGGACCCGCAGGCAGTTGAGCGCCAGCCGGTACACCATATCCAGATACCGCTCCGCCGCGGCCGTGAAATCCCGCTCTGTCATCGCGCCTCTCCCTCATCCCTGAAAAGCTTTTCGTCTGTAAGACGAGAGCACAGGGGAGAATATCCCATGCACTGCAAAATTTTCTGAAAAAATTCCCCGTCCGGCGGACGGGGAATCCTCTTCCGTGGGTGCAGCTGTTCAGATTCGCTCCAGCTTTGCCCGGAAGGAGATCTTTCGGGGCGTCTCCATCTCATCGAACTGCACCACGTGGGCGCCCCTGTCCATATCCGTATCCAGCACCGTCCCAGGCCCGAACAGGGCGTGCCGCACCCGCTGGCCTGCCGGAAACACCGTCTGCCCATCCGCCTCCGGCAGGCCGGCCTGACTGTGTCCGATGTAATCCCGGGCCCGCCGGATCAGCCCTTCCTCCGGCGGGCGGGTGAAGGTCAGCAGCTTCTCGTCAATGTCCAGAAGGAAGCGGGAGGGGTATCGGGGCGAACCGTCGAAGTTCCGCCCATCCGCCTCAGAGAGGTACAGCTCCTTTTCCGCTCTCGTCACAGCCACGAAGGCCAGCCGCCGCTCCTCCTCCATGGCCTGCCGGGTCCGCACCTTCCGGGAGGGGAATACGCCCTCGTTCATGCCGCAGAGGAAGACACAGGGGAACTCCAGGCCCTTGGCGGCGTGGACGGTCATCAGCTTCACCCTGTCCCCCTGTTCGGCGGTATCCGCATTGGTGAACAGCGCCGCACGGGCCAGATAGTGCTCCAGGGTGACCTCCTCCCCGCAGGTGGTCTCGTACTCGTATACCGACTGCTTCAGCTCCGCCAGGTTGTCCAGCCGCTCCTGGCTGCCCTCGGTGCGGAGCATCTTCTCATAGCCGCTCTCGTTGAGGATGGCCGAAAGCACCTCTGACACCGGCCGGCCCTCATATCCGGCAGCGAAGGACTCGATGAGGCTGATAAACTTTCCGGCCCCGGTTCCTTTTATGATGGGATCCTCCAGGTTGTCCAACAGGGCCTGATACAGCGGGCAGCCCCGCTGTTCCGCATACTCCTGCAGGAATTCCATCCGCCGCTTGCCCAGGTTCCGCTTGGGCACATTGGCGATCCGCCGGAAGGAGAGGTCATCCTTATAGGCGATCATCCGCAGATAGGAGAGGGCGTCCTTGATCTCCATACGGTCAAAGAACTGAACGCCGCTGTAGATGGTGTATGGGATCTTCTCCTCCAGCAGCACCTCCTCCACCGCCCGGGTCACATAGTGGGCCCGGTAGAGCACCGTCATATCCCGGAAGGGGGTGCCCGCCTCGTGGAGCCGCCGCATCTCCCCCGCCATCCACCGGGCCTCCGCCTCCTGGGTCTGCGCAAAGTGGCAGACCACCGGAGTTCCGGCGGGCAGGATCGGCTTCAGCTCCTTTTTGATGCGATTCCGATTCTTGTCGATCAGGGAGTTGGCCACGGCCAGGATCTCCGGCGTGGAGCGGTAGTTCTCCACCATCAAGATGGTCTGGGTGCCGGGGAATTTCTTGTCAAAGTCCAGCAGGTACTTCACGTCGGCGCCCCGCCAGGTGTAGATGGTCTGGTCCGGATCCCCCACGATGAAGAGATTCTTGTGGTATCCGCACAGCACCTCCATCAGCTCATACTGCAGCTGGTCGATGTCCTGGAACTCGTCGATCATGATGTATTCCAGCCGCTGCTGCCACTTGAGCCGGATGTCGGGCCGCTGCCGGAAGATGTACAGGGAGAATTTGATCAAGTCGTTGTAGTCCAGGCCGAAGCACTTCTTTTCCTGGTAGAGATAGCCGTAGAAGATGATGTCCGTGGGCATGTCCGCCCGGTCGTACTTCTCTTTCAGGGTGTCCAGGGACATGGTGATCATGTCCTGATAGTAGTCGGGGCGCTTGAACAGCTTCTGGATCTCGATCATGTCCCGGGCGGCGGAAAAGGTCATGTCCCGCAGGGTCAGCCCCCGCTCCTCGTAGATGATCCGAAGCATGGCGTCGATGTCCGAATTGTCCAGCACCAGAAAGCTTCTGGGGTACTGGACGGCATGGCTGTCCTCCCGCAGCACGGCGTCGCAGAAGCCGTGGAACGTGTTGATGTACCCGGTGTCGTTGTCTCCGGTCAGCTGGTGGATGCGCTGGCGCATCTCACCCGCCGACTTGTTGGTGAAGGTGACGCAGAGGATGTTCCCCGGCAGGATGCCCAGCTCGTTCACCAGGTAAGCAAAGCGGCGGGACAGGGCCCGGGTCTTGCCGGAGCCTGCCCCGGCGATGACCCGGACATATCCCTCTGTGGTAGCAACGGCCCGGCGCTGAGCATCGTTGAGGCCGGATAGCAGATCGGTCATAGCGGCATCCTCCTGTCGAACGTTTGTTTCTTCCATGATAACAGAATCGGGGCAGATCCTCAACCTCGGATCTCCGGTGCGGGCAGCACCGCTTTATCCGGAATGGGCCGCTGTCCGGGGGCGGTCCGGCAGGCTGCAGAGCCTGCGGGCAACGGCGGCGTCATAGCCGCCACGCAGAAGGGCATGGCCGGAAATGCGCTGCCTTCGTTCCGCCGGACTTCCGCCATCCACCGGGTCGTCACAAAAGGCCGCGCGCTCTCCGGGATGCCGCACGGTTTCGGTGACGGACTGGCCCCCAGGCAGATGGTATTCTCCGGTCTGCCGGGATCTGCCGCCAGATCGGGCTGCGTCCGCTGCATCCTGCTCCCCGCCGCCTCTCCTGCGAAGCTTTTGTTCTCAGTATACCACAGGCCCCGCTTTCGAACAAGTGTTTGGCTTTGAAAAGCCCCGATCTGGCCTGTGCCCTGCCGAGACCTCCGCTCCAGGCAGAGAGATGCGCAGAAAAGGACCCGAGACAGCCAAGCTGTCTCGGGTCCTTTGATACCGTTTTGCAGAGATATCTTGTCCGCACCCGGCGGACAGGAGCGTCTGAAGGGCTGATTACTTCAGCTCGACCTTTGCGCCGGCCTCTTCCAGCTGCTTCTTCAGAGCCTCGGCATCCTCCTTGGAAGCACCCTCCTTCAGGGTCTTGGGAGCGCCCTCGACGGTAGCCTTGGCCTCGGCCAGGCCCTGGCCGGTGATCTCGCGGACGACCTTGATGACCTTGATCTTGGCAGCGGCGTCAAAGCCAGCCAGGACCACGTCGAAGGAGGTCTTCTCCTCAGCGGCGGGAGCGGCAGCGCCGGCA
>ENA-ORNG01001945-ORNG01001945.1-human-gut-metagenome-genome-assembly--contig:-NODE-1945-length-13487-cov-2.683740_pt1 | contig 13487 bp, 10 predicted proteins | sample MGYA00242113_ERZ509018 | MGnify/ENA primary metagenome ERZ509018 (study PRJEB26280, sample SAMEA2338711) | human gut metagenome | biome: human gut; feature: human-associated habitat; material: faeces... | reverse complement strand
ACTCCCGACGGTATTAGGATACTTGGGACTTTTTATAGAATAACGATTAAAATAGAACATTATCAACCCAAAGGGCGTAAATTTAGCAGATATTTTATATCTGCTTATTTTTATGTCCTTTTTTATTTTGAGAAAGGAGAAAATCAACGTACACAGTACAAAAGCAACTATCAATATGCTATAATTAGGAGAAAGAAACTATGATTTACGAAGGAATTATATAATGGTAAAAAACATGAACTGAGTTCTGCCAGTAAAACAAGACGCTATTACAGAAAGGACACCAGACTTCAATACCGGATACTTTTTGGAAAGTCGAAATATGTGCATGATTCTGCAAAGAAGGCAGCATAAGTGAAAAGTAATTCCCGTAACAGGGAATAGATGGAAACGTGTATTTCCATCGAGGTGTAATTTGCCTCGTAAAGAAGCCGCGGTCAACTTTAGTTGCCCGTTTGGTGTATCACAACGTATCCAAGGAATTGCAAGATGCTCTCAGATATTTGGAAAAGCCGATTATTAAAGAAGACAGCTTACAATTAAGTAAGATGATCGAAGCTCAATTTCGAAAAGCAATGTCTGATCAGAAATGGAGGCAAGATGTGAAAGCAATGGAAATTCGATATCAAGAACTTCTACAAGAGGGTCGTATAGAAGGACGTACAGAAGGACGTAACGATAGAGAGATGGAGATTGTTTTAGGTATGATTGAAGAGGGTGCTTCCGATGAGATGATTCTAAAATACTTGAAAATCTCAAAAGAAAGACTTGAACAGATCAAAAAAAATCAAAAAGTACACGTATAAAAACATATTAAATAAAGAAAAGATATAGGCAAAAAACAGACAGAAAAATTACTGTCTGTTTTTTTATTGCCTTTATGAAAGGAGAAAAAAATCAAATGACAAAACAGGTTGTGGCAAAACGTAGCTTATCCGAAGGAACAGTACAATTAGAAGAATGTATATGGGATAACGGATCTGTAACATATGATGTGTGTTTGATCTATACATCTTCACAGGCGACAAGTAAGAACTTTCATAGCATAGAAACTATTGAAGAAGCTTGTCGCATATATAATGAATACTCTGAGGAGTTATGTGAAGTATATAAGAATAAATACCGAAAAACACAACGAAAAGAAGGAAAACTTATCATTCAGGTGCAATAACTGAATGTTTATGCATTGTATTATAAAGGAAGGAAGAGAAAAAATGAGAGACTTAAACATAATCACAGTGTCAGGAACTGTAAATCGTGAACCAGCTTATAAAGAGAATAAAGAAAATCCAAACAGAACGATTTTATATTATAGTATTGAAATTTATACAGGAAGAGATTATTATCCAGACAAAGAAAAGAAGCAGTTAGTTCATGAAAAAATCTATCTTAATTGTGTCAATTATGGGAAAACGGCAATGGAATTGGTTAATAAGGTTAAAAAAGGATCTTATGTGCAAGTTTCAGGAGAGCTTAGACCAAATAATTATGACAGAGAAGATGGAAAAGTGTATGGGCTTCAAATCATGGCCAATACATGTATTCCAATGAATCAGCTAAATCAGCAGAACAATAATCAAAATACACAGAAACAAAATCAGAATAATTCAAGCAAAAGACAGCAGAGGCAGTCTAACCATGCAAATCCTCAGAATCAGGAATCAAGAAACTCTAATAGAGGACAGCATTCTGAGATGCAAGGGCAGAACACAACTGAAACAAGTACAAGTGTACCGCCTAAAAAAAGAGCTACAATGCCAATGGCACAAGAAGGAAATCAGCAGCAATCAGCAGGGAATTCATCCAATAGAACATCAAATTCAAATCAGCAGAATTCACAATCTAATACTGGCAAAAATGCTTCAACTCAAAGAAGTAATAATTCTGGAAGAAAAAATTCTGAAAGATCAAATCAACAGCCAAGTAGTAGTAATAATGAGTTTGCTGGTCTTGCACCGGAAGAAAATCCATTTAATATGGCAGCGGTGAAGGATGATGAGTTTCATAACCCTTACGGAGATGGAAATTTACCAGATCCAAATGACTTTATGCAAAATGGAGATAATTAATTATATATATTAAGGAGAATGAGTAATGAAAGAACAAACAATGAAAGAAACAACACTAAAGGTTAAAAATCAAACAACAACATTACAAAAAGCAATTATTTTGGGTGATATTGTGTTTATGATTGGATCCTTTTCAGTATTTTTATGCAACTTATTAATTTCCTATATTTTATATCGAAATGAAGGAAAAGAAGGAGCAGAGAAATGGAAAATTGTATTATTAGTTTTCTTATTTTTAACTGGAGGACCAGTTAACTCTTTATTAGGGTTAGGGAATGTAAGTTTATTTAATACATTTTTATCCAAAAATAAGGCTAGTAAAAAAGAAGCAGTAGAAACTAATGAAGAAGAGATTATTAATAATTCATCAGAAGTTGAAAGTGCAGTAAAAGAAAAAAGTGTGAAAAAATCTGAAACAAAAAAAACAGATCCTAAAAAAGAAGTAGACTTATGGTTAAATCATTTTGCCTACCAGACAATCAATCGCTTCATCATGGAAGCAGACGCAAGTGGTTGTGACTTTTTACAGGTAAATACATCTGGAAAAGTAGAAGGATATGGAGAAGAAGATGGAGAATTGAAAAAAATGTATGAAGATACAATTGAACGGTTACCAGATTCTAAATTTTTCCCTTATGTATGTTCAGAATTTGAACGTCTTTGGAGAGAAGTTTCTACAGATTATTCCGATGATAAATTTGTGATTCAGTGGAAATAATCGACACTTTATGTAGAATGTAGGAGGAATTCTACATTTTCACATTTCAGATAACAATTTAACTAAATAATAATAGAATTTCAGACGAAGGCCGTCGCATTAATGATTAAGAATCAGAGATGCGGCGGCCTTTTTTTTGTTTATAAGAAAGGACCTTTAAATTTATGAGAAGAAAGAAAAATAAACAGATGGAAGGGCAAATGTCTATTTTTGATATGTTTTCTTCTGTCATTGAAAATACTAAAACTGAGGAAGAAAATGTTACAGTTTCAGAAGGTGGCATTGCTGCAGCTGACATAACAGCAGTAGAGACAGGAACGCAAACATCTATTTTCGACTTGTTTTCTACAGATGAACAAGATACACAGAAACAAGAAAAAAAGCCTAAAAAGAATTTCTTCCATAGAACAATTCAGTTCGCAAAGAGCTTGGAAGATAAATGGAAGAACAATCTAGCAGCATTAAAAATGTTACTTGGGTTGGACGATTATGCTGATGAAGATCAGCAAACCATCTTGTCAAGTTATGAAGGATGGGGTGGATTGTCTTCATATTTCGAAGTGGAGGAAAAGAAAGTACAGTTAGAAACCCTTGTTGGAGAAAATACATATAAGGGAATTAAGTCTTCAATCTTAACATCCTATTATACAAATGAAAAAATCATAAACTTTATGTATCAGATTCTATCTGAAATAGGAGTCAAAGGGAAGTTGAATATTCTTGATCCTTGCATGGGAACAGGAAATTTCTATCGGATGCTTCCAGATACATTACAAGATTCAAACTTGTACGGTGTTGAGTTAGAGGAAACGAGCTGTAATATCGCAAAACAGCTATTTCAGAAAGCCAATATTCAAAATTGTGCATTTGAAAAAGCTGATCTGCCAGACAATTATTTTGATCTGATCATTGGAAATGTACCATTTTCCGATTTTAGTGCAGCAGATAATACGTACGGCTCATGCTTAATTCATGATTACTTTTTTCTTAAAGCATTAGATCTTGCCCGACCGGGTGGAATTGTTGCTATGATAACCACAAAAGGTACAATGGACAAGAAATCTAGCCGCATTCGTAAGATGTTAGCGAAAAAAGCTGATCTTTTATGTGCCATCAGACTTCCAGAAACAGCTTTTGCAGTGACAGGAGCCAAGGTTTCTACAGACATTTTATTTTTCCAGAAAAGAAGATACCAGACGGTCGGTGATGAACCGGAATGGGTAAACATTGCACAAGAAGCTAATATGTATTTTGGCACGCATCTTAATCATATGTTAGGACGTATGATGGAAGAAAGTGGACCATACGGAAAACGCTTTGTATGTAAGGAAAAAGAAGGTATGGACTGGAAAGCATGTATTGATAATTTTCATTTGGAAAGTTATCTCAAAGATGTTTATGAACCAGGTCAGACAATTGAGAATAACGATGAAGAATATGTTCCGGCAGTAGATTCCATTAGTAACATGTCCTATGGAATTTACAATGATCATATTTATTACCGAAAGAATTCCATGATGAAAAAAATTCCGGATACAGGAATGGTCGCAAAAAGAATTGCAGCCATGATCGAATTAAGAAATGTATTAAAGGAATTGATTTCTAAAGAAATGCAAGATGTTAGTGATGAATCGATTGAACCATATCGTAAGAAATTAAATATGACTTATGATAAGTTTCAAAAAAAATTTGGACTGATCCATAGTAGAGGGAATAAATTAGCATTTCAGGAAGATGATAGTTATTACCTCCTTTGTTCTTTGGAAAATCTGGATGAAAACAATAAGCTAAAAAGCAAGGCAGATATATTCACAAAAAGAACTATTGTTCCTCATTCTGTGCCAGATAAAGTCAATACAGCACAGGAGTCATTATTATGCTCACTGAATGAAAAAGGATGTATTGATTTTGCTTTTATGGAAAGTATTTATGACAAAGCAGAGAAAGATATCATTGAAGAACTTCAAGGACAGATCTTTTTAGATCCAGAAACCGAAGAGTATGTCATGAAAGATGAATATTTATCAGGCAATGTTCGAAAGAAATTGGAATTTGCAAAGTGTGCAGCAAAACAGGATAAAAAATATAATATCAATGTCGCTGCATTGGAAGAAGCACAGCCGGAGCCATTAAAAGCTGCAGAGATTGATGCAAAACTTGGTGCAACATGGATTCCTGCTCATTACATTGAAGATTTCTTGGTTGAGGTTTTTGACACTCCACGAGAATATTTTAATGGAAATGGTATGAGTGTTACTTATACTAAAGAGACAGATCATTGGGATATCGAATGGTATCGAGATTCTGCAAACCAGAAAGCTGCGGTTACGTATGGAACAAAACGAATCAATGGATTTCTTTTGTTAGAAAAATGCTTAAACTTAAAAGATGCAAAGGTCTATGATACGGTTTATGATGAAAATGATAATAAGAAAGAAGTATTAAACTCAAAAGAGACAACGCTTGCGATGGGCAAACAGGATGAGATCAGAGAAGTATTTCATTCTTGGATCTTTAAGAGCTATGATCGTCGTTGTGATCTTGAAAACATTTATAATGAAAGATTTAATTCCATCAGGTATCGTACATTTGATGGGGACTTTTTAAAAGTTCCAAATATGAACAGCGAGATCAAACTGTATAAACATCAAAAAGATGCAATCATGAGGATTCTATTTTCTAAAGACAATTCACTAATTGGGCACAAAGTAGGCTACGGAAAAACATATACTGCGATTGCAGCAATTATGGTGGCCAAACGATTAAAATTATCTGAAAAGAACTTATTTGTTGTTCCAAATCCATTAGTAGGCCAGTGGGGAGAAGAATTCATGAAATTATTCCCTGGTGCTAACATTTTAGTGTCCAGTGAGAACGATTTTACTCCGGCCAAGAGAAAAGAATTTTGTTCTAAGATCGCGACAGGATCATACGATGCAATCATTATTGCTCAGTCACAATTCCAAAAAATCCCGATTTCTCCTGAATATCAGGAAAAATATATTAAAGCACAGATTGAAGAATTAGATAAGCTGTTAGACTCTGCTGAGCAGAACTTTACAGTACGAAATATCGAAAGTTCCAAGAAAAAACTTTCTGTCAAGCTTGAAAAGTTACAAGATAGCAAGAGAAAAGATGATGTAATTTACTTTGATCAGTTGGGTGTTACTAAGCTGATCGTTGATGAAGCACATTATTACAAGAATCTGCTGTTAACAACGAAGATGAATAATATTGCAGGTATCAATACCAGCAGTAATTCAAAGAGAGCTTTTGATATGTTCATGAAATGCCAGTACATGGAAGAAAATTGCCGAAACAAAGGTATTGTATTCTTAACCGGTACTCCCGTGTCAAATAGTATGGCAGAAGTATACACAATGCAACGCTATTTGCAGTTAAATACCTTAAAAGAACTTGGCATTGACTCATTCGACAGCTGGGCATCGACATTCGGTGAAACAAAGACTGCCATGGAACTTGCTCCGGAGGGAACAGGGTATCGTGCCAGAACAAGATTCACACGATTTGTTGGATTGGCCGAGTTATTAACAATCTTTAAAGAAGTGGCTGATATTAAGGTCAAAGATATTAAAGAAATGGATGTGCCGAATGCCGTTATGGAGACTATTTCCATTGATGCTTCTGATGAACAGAAAAAATATGTAGATGGTTTGGCAAGCAGGGCAGCTCGCATTCGAGACGGTGGAGTAGATCCATCAGAAGATAATATGCTCAAGGTTACAAACGAAGGACGTAAATTAGCTTTAGATCAGCGACTGGTTGGAATTGAGGAAGAAAACTTTAATTCTAAAGCAAAATATTGTGTGAATCAGGTCATGGATATTTATGAGAAATATCCTGGAAAAACTCAGGTTATTTTCTTAGATTTATCAACGCCAAAGAAAGGAGAGTTTAACGTTTATGATGATGTAAAGGCTAAATTAATAGAAAGGGGAATTCCAGAAGGAGAAATTGCTTTTATCCATAGTGCTAAAACGAATAAACAAAAAGTTGATCTTTGCAAGAAGGTAAACGAAGGTGTTATTCGTGTATTATTAGGAAGTACAGATAAAGCGGGAACTGGTTGCAACTTCCAGAAAAAATTGATTGCCTTACATGATCTGGATTGTCCATGGAGACCGTCAGATCTTACACAGAGGTCCGGCCGTATTATCCGTCAGGGTAACTTCAATAAAGAAGTTTACATTTACCGATATGTAACGAAAAATACCTTTGACTCTTATTTATGGCAGACAGTGGAAAACAAGCAGCGATATATTGGACAGATTTTGTCAGAAGAAAACATTCCTAGACGTATGGAGGAAGATGATTTAACATTATCGTTTGCGGAAATTAAGGCAGCAGCCTGTGGGAATCCATTAATCAAGGAACAGATGGAACTTACGCAGCAAGTAAAACGATTAAAAATGCAGAAAAACAATTTCTTAAATCAATATTACGAGTTAGAGTCTTATATTAGCAAGATTGCTCCAAACAGAATTGAACAGTATAAGAAAAATATTGAAAACATTGAAAAAGATATCGAAGTTGCTAAAAAATATCATACAGGTGATTTCCATATCAAAGTTTTAGATAAATATGATTCCGATACAAGAGCAGAAGCTAACAAAATAATCCACAATATTCAACCATCTTATAAGAATGAACGAAAGATTGCCAGCTATCAAGGATTTGATATTATTCTTGATAGAAAGTCAGTTTACAGTCATCAGACAATGATTATTCGTGGTAATTATGACTATGAATTTGAATTCAGTGGCAGTACGAATATCATGTATCAGATTGATAAGATCATTGAATATGGAATATTGGAAGAATTAAAAACTTTCAAGAGAAGATTAGAGTTTGAATCCAGAAAATTTGTTACAGCAAAGACGGAATTAAATCCTGATTTTCCTCATGAAAGTGAATTAATTAAGAAACAGGCACGATTATCTGAATTAAATCAGAAATTGAGTGCGTAATAATCAAAATAAGGGGCAGGCATATATTTGTCTGCTCTTATTTTTTTGCGACAAAATCTTTATAATTTTTTTGGAATATGATATAATACTAATGTATTTTTTATTAGACTTTGGAGTTTTAACAGAAAAACTCTGAACTTTTTTAAGGATAAAAAATCAATAGAAATTTCATAACCAATCATTTGGGCATAAAGTTTAGCAGATATTTTGTATCTGCTCAGACTGTAGACAAAGTCCCGGTATTTGCCGGGACTTTTACTATGAGCACTGTCTTCTGGTATAATAGAATTATCAGAAAGGCGGTGTTTTTTATGATGACGAAAAATGCAGACAAGAAACGAGAACAGATGATGATGTTCTCAATGGATTCCATGGTTCCGCAGGATCATATGCTAAGATTGATTGATAAAGCAATCAACTGGAACTTTATTTACGATCTTGTAGAAGATAAATATTGTCAAAACAATGGTCGTCCAAGTATGGATCCTGTTATGCTCATTAAAATTCCATTTATTCAATATCTTTATGGAATCAAAAGTATGCGTCAGACGATCCGAGAGATTGAAGTAAATGTTGCCTACCGTTGGTTTCTTGGTCTGGATATGCTGGATCCTGTACCGCATTTTTCAACGTTTGGAAAGAACTATTCCCGCCGATTTAAAGACACGGATCTTTTTGAACAGATATTTTCAAAGATTCTGGAAGAATGTATGAAGTATAAGTTGATCAATACGGACGAGATCTTTGTTGATGCAACTCATGTAAAAGCATGTGCCAACAGTAAAAAAATGCGAAAAAGAGTTGCTCATGAACAGGCACTCTGGTATGAAGATGAATTACAAAAAGAGATCAATGAAGACCGACAGGCACATGGGAAAAAACCTCTAAAAGATAAAAATAAGAAGAATCCGCCAACACCTCCCACATCTGGGAATGATCAACATAATGAGCTTGAACAGATACCAGACGATATAAAAACCAAAAAGAGCAGTATTACAGATCCAGAAAGCGGATGGTTTCGCAAAGGAGAACATAAACATGTTTTTGCATATGCAGTAGAAACGGCATGTGATGAACACGGATGGGTCCTTGGATATAGTGTTCATCCTGGAAATGAACATGACAGCCGAACATTTCAAACAATCTATGAAAAGGTGAAAAGTTTTGAACCAGAAATGATCGTGGCAGATGCAGGATACAAGACACCAGCGATTGCCAGACAACTTCTGAAAGATAGGATTGAACCATTGTTTCCATATAAACGTCCTATGACAAAAGAGGGATTTTTTAAGAAATATGAATATGTTTATGATGAATACTATGATTGTTACATCTGTCCAGAAAATCAGATTCTAAGATACAGTACAACAAACAGGGATGGATACAGAGAATATAAAAGCTGTGGATATCAATGTGAAAAATGTCCACAGATATCCAAATGTACAGAAAGCAAGAATCATGTAAAAGTGATAACACGTCATGTTTGGGAAAAATATATAGAAAAAGCAGAAGATATCCGACATGTAAGAGGGAATAAAGCAATCTATCAGAAACGAAAAGAAACGATAGAAAGAATCTTTGGAACAGCAAAAGAATACCATGGATTTCGATATACACAATACATAGGAAAAGCACGGATGGAAATGAAAGCCGGGCTTACTTTTGCATGTATGAATCTAAAAAAACTGGCAAGATTTCTTGGTAAGAACGGATTGCTAAATGGACAAAAGCGAAGATTTCTAAGAAATTTTTGGATACAATTTAACTTTAAAGGAAAAAATGGTGCTGGGATGATCCCAGCACCTAGTTTGTCTACAGTCTGAGTAGAAGCAAGAAATTGCTTCTACTTTTTTATTATTAAAAGAAAGAAGGGAAAAACATGTATTATTTACATATTTATAACAGCGAAAAAGAAGAAGGCTCTATTGTGCTTCCATTTGAGGATATGCAGCCTATGATTAATTTCGTGGTTGATCAATATCAGAAAACGATAAAGCGTTTGAAAACTAACAATAAGAAATACCAGAAAATCACATCAACTTGGGATAAAAATAAGTATGATGAGACATTAGAAGAATCAATCAAAAACTTTGAATTTGGGATTTTTTGTTCTATGGAAATAACAATTTGCTATGAATTAACTCCAGAATATAATGAAGAAAAACATAGCGAAAAGACTAAAAGAACAGAAGTAATTCATTGGGAGATTATTAAGAACTATCCTTTAAAAGAAAAAGAAATAGTTAACTTAATGATGAATCCAGATTATGAATTTGAATGTAATATTTCAGAAGAAATGTTTTCTGGAGAAGTAACTCTTCCAGGAGCTGCGTATATATGGTTTGAAGATATTGGTGTAGAATTTGAATTCTGCATCGAAAATGGAGAAAACTACAGTGCAATTTACCGGATGGATATGAATAAAGCAGGTGACGATTTTGAAACAGATCATGATGAATTTTACCATTATGAAATTGATCCAACGGATCCTGAATGGAAAGCAAATCTTGAGATTGAAATGTGTAGAGTATTGATTTTATTACACGATTTGAAGTAAGAAAGAAAAGAGGAAAAAATTATGTATTATGTAATTGCAAAAAATAGCGAAAATAAAAAGACGTATGTGTCTACATTTAAAGAAAAAAGAGAAGCTGTTTCAAATATTGCTTTTCGATTCAAAAAGAAATTAAACAGTCTGAATTCAAGCAAGCATGATATTAAAAATGTCGAAACTTGTTGGGATTGTGATGAGATATATGAGGAATTGCTTGATCAGAATTATGATCAGCTCTCAGAATCAAAAAAAGTTAAGATCATGTATGATTTATTCAATTACGAGCAAGAAACTTATGCACGTCAAGATATTAGCTGGCAAATCATTTTTGCAAATCGTGGGCCTGATTCAGATTTATATGATTTTGTGTTGGATTCAAGATATAAATTTGAATGTAATATTCCAGAATCAAGACCATCAAATAATATAGTTCTTCCTAATGCAGCACGCATTTTGTTTGAAGACATTGGTGTAGAATATGATCTTCGCATCGAAAAAGGAGTAGATCGTAGTTGCATTTACAAGATCAAGAAAAATGAAAATGGAGACGGTTTTGAAAGAGATTGCAATATACATTGCTCTCACGATGTTCATTTTGAATATCCAGACTGGAAAGCGTATCTTGAATCAGTGATGTGTAAAACATTGATTGAAATGCATCATTTAAAGATTTCTTTCAATGAAAATGATGTGGAGGATATGTTCAGTAGAATTATCGGAATGAGATTTTCAACGATCGCTATGATTGAAAAATGGATTTTTGAAAAATTGCAGGTTACAAAAAAAAGTCTGCCAAATTTTGTGCTCCAGGAATCAGAGATTAACGATGAGATTTTATTCGGAAATGCTGATGTGGATTTTGTGCTTGATGGGACTTTTGGGAAAGGTGTTTTAAAAAAACAACATTATGATTTTTCCATCTCATATCTAAAAACAAACGATCATCAGATGTTTATTACTGATGCACATTGGAATTAATTTAGAAAGAGGACTGCGGTCCTCTTTTTTTGTTAGAAAGGAAGAAAAAGATTATGAGTAATTTAAAGAAAAAATTCACAGTTGATGAAGAGATTGTGTGGAAATTTGAAGATTTTGATAGTCAGGGAGAACAAAACGTAAAGTGCAGGATCGTAGAAGTGCATGAAGATTACTGTGTTGCACACACAGAAGGGAATCATAATGGCTACGATGACATGAGATTATGCATTGAAGCTTCCAATGAAGAAAATTTTTATCATATCTAAAATCTGAGAAAGGGGTCAATACTATGCAAAAAATAAATGATTTTGGAGAGAAAATTGGCGGAGCAAAAAAGGATCTTTGGAAAGAAAGAAATATGATCTTTGAAGATACAATTGAAATGACAGAAGCAGAAAAACGCAAATATGTAAAACGAGACAATATCTGGAAAAAGATCAATGCAGAAGAAATGTTAGAAAAAGGATATCCGAGATTAATCGTTTTCTGGCTGAAAGAAATGCGAGCTTGTATCTATCCTGACATGAAACGTACATACATTAGCATAAAAGAATACATCCAGGCAATCGAAAAGATTCGAGATATTGTTATGAAGGTTAAAACCGAAGATGATATCAATCTTGCATGGAAAAAGATTCTTTGCGAAGAAGGAGTGCTTTATAAAACAGGACCATGTCGTTATAGCTATGCTGTACCATACTATGGTATTGCTAACGGGAACAAATTTCTAAAGCTTCATGAGATAGACGCTCTCGATAGGCTAAAGATGAAGATGGAAAAAACGGGATTTGGCTTATCAAAAACGGAATTCTTATCAAAGAAATACGATATTGTAGAATTTGACGAGGAAACTGTAAAGGTTGAACATGAGCGTTTCGGAATTCAAAAAGGAAAACCTTGCATTGCATGGAAAATATCAGGAAAGACATATCCTTTCTATTCAAGAAGTGAAGAGATTAATCTGGAAGAGATCAAAAAAGGGCAGTATTTATTATTATGTAAAGAAAGTCGTGATGTTCTTTTTTATGGAAGTAAACCAGAAGTTATTTTATTCAAGGATACATTGATTGATTTATTAATTGCAGGAGAAAAAAGAAAAACAAAACGCAAAGGTAAGAAAAAATTAGTTCCAAAACAGCTGGAAAATATAGAACGAAAAGGAAAAGATTATCGTCATGGTCATAATATTGTGGGAGACGATTTCTTGAATGCATTTAAGATTCGCGGCGGTGAGTTTGGAAATTATACAAATGACAAAGACCGTCAAGCTAACTTAAATATGGCATATGAAGCATTTTGTGATTTAGCTGATGCTTTAGAAATATCTCGGGAAGATATCGGACTGGTAGGTTTGGAAACAGGAGCATTAGGAATCGCTTTTGGTGCGAGAGGTCATGGAAATGCTTTGGCTCATTATGAACCAGGGAGAGAAGTTATCAATCTTACAAAACTGCGTGGAGCAGGATCATTAGCACACGAATGGGGTCACGCTTTCGATGATTTTTTGGGGAAAATTGTAGATTCGCATATTGTTGGTCACTATGCAACCAATATGCTTAGAATTGATGCGATTCCAGAATCGTTTAAAACGCTGATCCATAGATTGATCAGAAATGAAGATAATACTTTCACAGAGTTTTATATGAATGCTGAAAAAATCGATCAGGGAGCAACAAAGACAGAAAATGGATACTGGAAAAGCAAAGTTGAATTATTTGCTCGTGCATTTGCGTGTTATGTAAAAGATAAACTCAGAGAATCAGGAAAAAGAAATGATTATTTGTGTGGACATGCAGATCTAGTGAATTATGAATCAGAAGAAGGGTTGATTGCAGCTTATCCAACGGGTGAAGAAAGGAAGAGATTTTTTGTTTTGTTTAATCAGTTATTTGTTGAATTAAAACAGCTGGGATATCTTCACGAACCTATTGACGATTATGAGTTTAATAATAATAGTCATAGTCAATTCAAGGATCTGGCTTCTGAAAACAATATTAATCTTGACAATGCAACACAGTTAACATTTGCTGATTTTGGAATTTAAGAAAATTTATAGTACAAAAAACAGACAGAAATTGCTGTTTGTTTTTTGTACCATCAATATTGAATAAAAGGAGTTTATAATGGCAGGAAGAAAACCTATTGATGATGATAGAAAAAGGAAAGCAGTTACAATGAAT
>ENA-ORNG01001943-ORNG01001943.1-human-gut-metagenome-genome-assembly--contig:-NODE-1943-length-13498-cov-25.367552_pt1 | contig 13498 bp, 8 predicted proteins | sample MGYA00242113_ERZ509018 | MGnify/ENA primary metagenome ERZ509018 (study PRJEB26280, sample SAMEA2338711) | human gut metagenome | biome: human gut; feature: human-associated habitat; material: faeces... | reverse complement strand
CAGCTTATCTCTATAAGATAGAGCATGACCCCAAAGGGCATAAAAGAAGTTTTCTTAAAATAATTGACGGAAGTCTGAGACTTCGAGACGTTGTAAGAATCAACGATTCGGAAAAATTCATCAAGATTAAAAATCTAAAGACTATTTATCAGGGCAGAGAGATAAATGTTGATGAAGTGGGTGCCAATGATATCGCGATTGTAGAAGATATAGAAGATTTTCGAATCGGAGATTATTTAGGTGCTAAACCTTGTTTGATTCAAGGATTATCTCATCAGCATCCCGCTCTCAAATCCTCCGTCCGGCCAAATAAGCCCGAAGAGAGAAGCAAGGTGATATCCGCTCTGAATACATTGTGGATTGAAGACCCGTCTTTGTCCTTTTCCATAAACTCATATAGTGATGAATTGGAAATCTCGTTATATGGTTTGACCCAAAAGGAAATCATACAGACATTGCTGGAAGAACGATTTTCCGTAAAGGTCCATTTTGATGAGATCAAGACTATCTACAAAGAACGACCTATAAAAAAGGTCAATAAGATTATTCAGATCGAAGTACCACCCAACCCTTACTGGGCCACAATAGGGCTGACTCTTGAACCCTTACCGTTAGGGGCAGGGTTGCAAATCGAAAGTGACATCTCCTATGGTTATCTGAACCATTCTTTTCAAAATGCCGTTTTTGAAGGGATTCGTATGTCTTGCCAATCTGGTTTACATGGATGGGAAGTGACAGATCTGAAAGTAACTTTTACTCAAGCCGAGTATTATAGCCCGGTAAGTACACCTGCTGATTTCAGACAGCTGACCCCTTATGTCTTCAGGCTGGCTTTGCAACAGTCAGGTGTGGACATTCTCGAACCGATGCTCTGTTTTGAGTTGCAGATACCCCAAGTAGCGAGTTCCAAAGCTATTACAGATTTGCAAAAACTGATGTCTGAGATTGAAGACATCAGTTGTAATAATGAGTGGTGTCATATTAAAGGGAAAGTTCCATTAAATACAAGTAAAGACTATGCCTCAGAAGTAAGTTCGTACACTAAGGGCTTAGGCATTTTTATGGTTAAGCCATGTGGGTATCAAATAACAAAAGACGGTTATTCTGATAATATCCGCATGAACGAAAAAGATAAACTTTTATTCATGTTCCAAAAATCAATGTCATTAAAATAATGGAGCGGTCAGGAAATTTCTATAAGGCAATACGGTTGGGATATATACTTATCTCCATTCTTATCGGATGTATGGCATATAATAGCCTCTATGAATGGCAGGAGATAGAAGCATTAGAACTTGGCAATAAAAAAATAGACGAGCTCCGAAAAGAAATAAACAATATCAATATTCAAATGATAAAATTTTCTCTATTGGGTGAAACAATACTGGAATGGAACGATAAAGATATCGAGCATTACCATGCACGGCGTATGGCAATGGACAGTATGCTCTGCCGTTTCAAGGCCACCTATCCAGCAGAGCGCATCGATAGTGTGCGCAGTCTTTTAGAGGATAAGGAACGACAGATGTTCCAGATAGTCCGGTTAATGGATGAACAACAATCTATTAACAAGAAGATAGCCAATCAAATTCCGGTTATTGTGCAGAAAAGTGTGCAGGAACAGTCCAAAAAGCCAAAACGAAAAGGTTTCTTGAGCATCTTCGGCAAAAAAGAGGGAACGAAGCCAACGACAACAACGACTACGCTCCGTTCATCCAATAGAAACATGGTCAACGAACAGAAAGCGCAGAGCCGTCGATTGTCAGAACAAGCCGATAGTCTTGCTGCCCGTAATGCAGAACTTAACAGACAACTGCAAGGATTGATTTGCCAAATCGAAAAGAAGGTGCAATCTGATTTACAAAATAGAGAAAGCGAGATAACAGCCATGCGTAAAAAATCATTTATGCAGATAGGCGGCTTGATGGGATTTGTTCTTTTGCTGTTGGTCATTTCCTATATCATCATACACCGTGATGCAAAGAACATTAAACGATACAAACGCAAGACAACGGATTTGATCGAGCAATTGGAACAGTCCGTGCAACAAAATGAGATACTCATAACCTCCCGAAAGAAAGCGGTATATACTATTACCCATGAGTTGCGTACACCACTGACGGCAATAACCGGCTATACCGAACTTTTGCGGAAAGAATGCAATAGCGGTAATAATGGGCAATATATCCAAAATATACTGCAATCCTCCGACCGTATGCGGGATATGCTCAACACTTTGCTTGACTTCTTCCGCCTGGACAACGGCAAGGAACAGCCCCGTCTGTCACCCTGCCGGATTTCAGCAATCACGCACACACTTGAAACGGAGTTCATGCCTGTTGCCGTGAACAAAGGGCTGTCCTTGTCCGTGAAGACTGGACACGATGCCATTGTATTGACCGACAAAGAGCGAATAATACAAATCGGGAATAACCTGCTGTCAAACGCTGTCAAGTTCACAGAAGAAGGCGGTGTTTCTTTGATTACTGAATATGATAATGGAGTTCTGACACTGGTCGTTGAAGATACAGGTACAGGCATGACAGAAGAGGAACAGAAACAAGCGTTCGGTGCGTTTGAACGTCTATCAAATGCCGCCGCAAAGGAGGGTTTCGGGCTTGGGCTTGCCATAATGCGTAATATTGTGTCGATGCTTGGCGGAACAATCCGTTTAGACAGCAAGAAAGGGAAAGGCAGTCGTTTCACAGTTGAAATTTCTATGCAGGAAGCTGAAGAACAGCTTGGATATACAAGCAATACACCTGTTTATCATAACAATAAATTCCATGATGTTGTCGCCATTGACAATGATGAGGTATTACTTCTGATGCTGAAAGAGATGTATTCCCAAGAAGGAATACACTGCGACACTTGCACCGATGCTGCGGCACTGATGGAAATGATACGCCAGAAAGAATACAGCCTGTTGCTGACAGACTTGAATATGCCCGATATAAACGGTTTCGAATTGCTGGAACTGTTGCGTTCGTCCAACGTGGGCAATTCACCAACAATCCCGGTGGTTGTGGCAACCGCTTCGGGCAGTTGTAACAAAGGGGAACTATTGGCAAAAGGCTTTGCCGGATGCCTGTTCAAACCGTTCTCCATATCGGAACTGATGGAGGTTTCCGACAGGTGTGCCATAAAAGCGACACCGGACGGGAAACCGGACTTTTCCGCCTTATTGTCCTATGGCAATGAAGCCGTCATGCTGGAAAAGTTGATAACTGAAACAGAAAAGGAAATGCAGGCGGTACGGGATGCAGCAAAAGAAAAAGACCTGCAAAAGCTGGATTCCCTGATCCACCACCTGCGCAGTTCGTGGGAGGTGCTCCGTGCCGACCAACCGCTGAATGTACTTTACGGATTGCTTCGTGGCGATGCTCTCCCGGATGGTGAAGCGTTAAGCCATGCCGTGACTGCCGTGCTGGATAAGGGAGTGGAAATAATACGGTTGGCAGAAGAGGAAAGGAGAAAATACGAAGATGAATAAGACAAAAATAATTGTGGTGGAAGACAACATCGTGTATTGCGAATATGTCTGCAATATGCTGTCACGGGAGGGCTACCGCAATATGAAGGCTTACCACCTCTCAACCGCGAAGAAACATCTGCAACAGGCAACAGATAATGATATCGTGGTTGCCGACCTGCGTCTGCCTGACGGCAGTGGCATAGACCTTTTGTGCTGGATGCGAAAGGAGGGAAAGATGCAGCCCTTCATCATTATGACCGACTACGCCGAAGTTAATACCGCCGTGGAAAGCATGAAACTCGGCTCGATAGACTATATTCCCAAACAGCTTGTGGAGGATAAACTTGTCCCCCTGATCCGTTCCATACTGAAAGAACGTCAGGCAGGACAACGCCGTATGCCTATATTCGCCCGTGAAGGTTCCGCCTTTCAGAAAATCATGCACCGCATAAGGCTGGTAGCCGCCACCGATATGAGCGTGATGATATTTGGTGAGAACGGCACGGGCAAGGAGCATATTGCCCACCTGTTGCATGACAAGAGCAAACGTGCAGGCAAGCCATTTGTGGCGGTGGACTGCGGTTCACTCTCCAAAGAGCTTGCACCGTCGGCTTTCTTCGGACACGTCAAAGGTGCATTTACAGGTGCGGACAATGCCAAGAAAGGATATTTCCATGAGGCGGAAGGCGGCACGTTGTTTCTGGACGAGGTAGGAAACCTCGCGTTGGAAACCCAACAGATGTTGCTCCGTGCCATACAGGAGAGGCGGTATCGCCCGGTCGGAGACAAGGCAGACCGGAATTTCAATGTCCGCATCATCGCTGCTACCAATGAAGATTTGGAGGTATCGGTGAATGAAAAGCGTTTTCGGCAGGATCTTCTGTACCGCCTGCACGACTTCGGGATAACCGTTCCTCCGTTGCGTGACTGTCAAGAAGACATTATGCCGCTGGCAGAGTTCTTCCGTGATATGGCAAACAGAGAGCTGGAGTGTAGCGTGAGCGGGTTCAGTTCCGAAGCACGTAAAGCGTTGCTGACACACGCATGGCCGGGCAACGTGCGGGAACTTCGGCAGAAAGTTATGGGTGCTGTATTGCAGGCGCAGGAAGGTGTTGTCATGAAAGAGCATCTGGAACTTGCCGTGACGAAACCGACCTCTACTGTCAGCTTCGCCTTGCGCAATGACGCGGAGGATAAGGAGCGGATATTGCGTGCGTTGAAATAGGCAAACGGCAACCGGAGTGTCGCCGCAGAACTGCTCGGCATAGGCAGGACAACACTATACAGCAAACTTGAAGAGTATGGACTTAAATATAAATTCAAGCAATCATAGCCCGTAATTCACTGAATTTGGCTATCTTTGCATAACATTTGAGAAAAACGGCGATTGGCAGGAGCTTTTCGCCGCCAACATATAGGATAAGACCGCAAGGCGTTTCAAGCGAAAATCTGGTAAATTGGAACTACGGAGACGATTGCGTGATGCTTATGCTATGCTTACGCATAGCGTGCATTCACGTACTCTCCGTAAAGGCTTTACCAGAGCCATCGCTTGAAGGTAGTGTGAATTGCACGCTACTTTTTTACCCTTGCCTAACGAAAGGAAACGATTATGGGTAAAGTTCAGATTCTCGCCGTACTGACGATGGACGGATGTCTTTCTTCAGAGTTATATGATAAAGCACATCAGGATTTGTGCCTTGACCGTTGCGGTCTTGATGAAATCAGGAAGAAAGCCTTTTACCGTGTGACACCGGACTATTCCATTTCAATGCTGCACGAATGGAGAAAAGACTGCACAAACATCCGTTACCTCGCGGAAGCCACACCGGACACGGCAGACTATATAAACGGACTGCTGCGGATGCACGCTGTGGATGAAATCATACTATACACCGTTCCTTTCATATCCGGAAGCGGACGACATTTTTTTAAGTCGGCTCTGCCAGAGCAACACTGGACGCTTTCCTCTTTGAAAAGCTATCCCAACGGTGTATGTCGCATTATCTATATCCTTGATAAAAAAGCAAGATAGCCAAAATGTGCGGCAAGCATACATTTCTATTTTCAGGAATAGAATAAATGTTCCGATTACAAACAATTTAAGTCGGAGATAATTTGTCCTTGTGAAAAAATACTGAATTTTATACCTCTGAAATCCAGCACTTTGTAAAATTGAGTGTTGGATTTTTTATTTTCTGCCGCGTTTTTTGCCAATTATATTCATGTGCGCACGCAGAAAACAAAGTGTAATTTTCAAAATTGACAGAACCATGAATTATTTCTTGCTGGCGGAAACCGACTTTTTCCGCCTGATAAACGAAGCCGGCGACTGCAATATGGAAACGGCATACACGGCTTTCGCCACCCAAGTGATCGAACTGTGCAACGGCGGCATGGACATGAACCTTACCGTCATCGCGCTTGCCTACATCGAAATCGAGTTGCAGCACCATCCCGTACGTAATCTGTCAGAAGAAAAAAGAGAGATTGCCGCCTACGTCAGCAAGGCTCTGTCTTTCGTAAGAAAGATGCAGAAATTCCTTGCCACGCCCCAAGTGCCACCACTAATATCCGCCAACAACGCAACAGAAACCACCGCCAGCCTTCTTCAATGGACGGGCAATGCCATCGACCTCGTGGAACTTATCTACGGCATAGACGTGATGGGCTGCATCAACAACGGCAATATGCCGCTCAAACAGCTCGCCCCACTTCTCTATAAGATATTCGGGGTTGATTCTAAAGACTGCTACCGCTTCTACACTGATATCAAACGCCGGAAGAACGAAAGCCGCACCTATTTCATTGACAGGATGCAGGAAAAACTGAACGAGAGAATGTTGCGTGATGAGGAGTTGGAGCGGATGAGAAAATAAAAAAATATCCATTACATATGAGAAGACAGGAATACTCGTATCCTGTCTTTTTATTTTCATTTAATTATATAAGTAACTATTCAAAATTAATTTTATACATATGAGTAATTCACAAATAAGTTCGTACCTACAGATGCCAGTGCCCTGTTTGTACAATAGAAAAGCGAGTCCTTAGTATTGTAATCAGCAGGTCTTATCCATTTGCCTTTCAATATGCGCCACAGGATTTCAGCAGGATTAAGTTCTGGAGAGTATGGTGGAAGATAAAAAAGAAATAATCCTCTATCCTCCCATATTTTTCTGAGTTCTTTTATCTTTCTGTTCCTGTGTACAGAAGCGTTGTCAAGGACAACCACCGTTTTCTTCTTTACCTCAAAAGAGAAAATGTCAAGAAAATCCACAAGTTTGTCTGCATTGATGGATTCTTGTGTTGTAAAACCTTTATATTGATTTCTTCGGGTAATCATGCCAAAGATATTAAGTCTTGCTGTTTTCTCTGATGGAATATAGACATTCTCATCTTTGAACTGCCATCCGTAAGGTACATAACCATCTGTACATACATGACTTTCATCAGCATAATAAAGTTCTATTTTACCTTTGGAGTCAAGGCTTTCAAGTTCTTGCAACTTCTCTTTCTTGTATGTGTAGAGTTGCGGTGAGGGGATACCCCTTGGGCGTTTTCTTATTCGCTTATATCTTGCACCAATGCTCCTAAAAAACGTTTGAAGGTAATGTCGCTGGCTTTTTTGCCGGAAGCTTTTTCCCAGGCTTCGCGTGCTTTTGATACACTCTGACGGTCCTCCTCTATAGCCTTACGGACTGATTCCTCATCGGAACAATCCATTATAGGTTTACGACCTTGACCGGGACGTGTTTCCAAGCCTTTGATTCCATTTTCTTTATAACGTTTTATCCATGCGTATACTGTTGGTATTGTCACATCAAATATTTCAGCTATTTCTGAGGCCGATTTGCCTGATGACTTCAACAATATGGATTTGCATCTGATACGATAGTTATGAGTAGGGCCATTATGATACCCTTTCTCAAGTTTGAGGCGATCAGCCTCACTCAATTCAAGCACTTTTATATGTTTCATGATTCAATTTCTAAAATATCATGAGACAATATTAATAATTTATGCTGAATATAAAAATATTTTAGATCACTTACTTATTAATTAGCACAATATATGTGAGTTTTTCATTCCTATAAGGACAAATTTCAGAAACGTATGTCTGGTAAATTATTGAGTCATCATAGTATGAACATATATCATTACTAAAAACAATGAAACAACTTCCATAAGATTGTGGTTGTAAAAATCGCCATTTAATAGCCCGTTTTTTTTGTAAAATTCGCCAATTAAAAAAATATGATTATCTTTGCATTATATTTTATAAGGTATGGAAACAGTAAATAGAATACTTCAAGAGAAGATTACAGCACGAATCGCGCCCAATAAAGCAGTACTGATTTTTGGTGCTCGCCGTGTTGGTAAAACGGTAATGATGCGTAAAATTGTGGACAACTATTCAGGTAGGACGATGATGCTCAACGGCGAAGACTACGACACATTAGCACTATTGGAGAATCGCTCAATAGCCAATTATCGGCATTTATTGGATGGTATTGATTTGCTGGCTATTGATGAGGCACAGAACATACCACAAATCGGTAGTATTCTGAAGTTGATAGTTGATGAAATACCGGGAATAAGTGTCTTGGCAAGTGGTTCTTCGTCATTCGATTTGCTGAATAAGACTGGTGAACCGTTGGTCGGCCGCAGTACGCAATTTCTCCTTACACCATTCTCGCAACGGGAAATCGCACAGACGGAAACGGCACTTGAAACCCGCCAGAACCTCGAAGCGCGCTTGATTTACGGTTCCTATCCCGAAGTAGTAATGATGGAGAACTATGAACGTAAAACAGACTACCTACGTGATATTGTCGGTGCATACCTGCTTAAAGATATCTTAGCAATTGACGGCTTAAAAAATTCGAGCAAGATGCGCGATCTACTGCGATTGATAGCTTTTCAGTTGGGCAGCGAAGTTTCTTACGAAGAGTTAGGTAAACAACTCGGCATGAGCAAGACGACCGTTGAAAAATACCTCGACCTATTGGAAAAGGTCTTCGTTATCTATCGTCTGGGGGCTTATTCGCGTAACCTACGCAAGGAGGTTACAAAAGCTGGCAAGTGGTACTTCTACGACAACGGCATTCGCAATGCCATTATCGGGGCTTTCTCACCGCTGGCCATTCGGCAGGATGTCGGTGCGCTGTGGGAGAACTACATCATCGGAGAGCGGCGCAAAGCGAACTTCAATGAGGGACTGCACAGGGAGTTCTATTTCTGGCGCACCTACGACAAACAGGAAATCGACCTGATTGAGGAGAGTGCCGACAGTCTTACCGCCTTGGAGTTCAAGTGGGGAAATAAAATGCCGGCCGCACCGAAAGCCTTCCAAGAAGCCTATCCCTATGCCGAGTTTCATGTGGTAAATCGGGAGAATTATTTGGAGTTCGTATAATCAATAAATTACGTATATGGAAACAAAACTACAATCCAAACAGCAATATCCGCGGTTTATCCAAAATAAACCGTGTGGTATTGACAAATTCGATGGAGGTTCGCAAGAAAGGTTGGCAAAAACTATTGCTCGCCATTTTTGTCAGAATGATTCATTGGATGAGGAATGTACTTTACCTCGAATTATCGGCATCGAAGGTATTTGGGGATCTGGAAAATCCAACGTGGTTAAAATGTTGGAACGTGAATTATCAGACGACTATTACTTTTTTGAGTATGACGCATGGGGACATCAAGAGGACTTGCAACGCCGCTCTATATTGGAATTGCTTACAAGCAAACTTATTGATGATGGTATCCTATCTGGAAATGCAACAATAAAAGTCAAAGGTGGAGGTACGAAAACCGTATCATGGTCTGAAAAGCTGAAATATTTATTAGCCCGTAAAACGGAGACCGTAACCGAAAAATATCCCCTTATCAGTAATGGTATGGTTGCGGCATTTTTGGTTGCAGTTTTAACTCCGATATTTACATTTATTGCGTATGCAGTAAAACCTACACCCACAACATGGTGGTTTTCTTTATTGTCTATTATCATAGCTGCACTGCCAGTTCTTATTGCATTGTGCGTTTGGAAATGGGCATATAGCAAAGATCATAAATATGGATGGAGTTATATGTTAGCTATTTATCAAGATAAAGTCGAAAAGGACGTTTGCTATGAGACTTTGAGCGAAGACGAACCAACGGTTTACGAGTTCAAAACATGGATGCAAGACATTTCTGATTTTATCAAGGAAAAAGGACAACGTAAATTAGTCCTTGTTTTTGACAACATGGATCGTCTCCCCGCTGAAAAAGTAAAAGAATTATGGTCTTCTATCCATACGTTCTTCGCCGATAGCGGTTTTGAAAATGTTTGGGCTGTTATTCCTTTCGATGAAACACATTTAGCTTGTGCATTCGGAGATGAGACCGACGAACAAACGAAACAACTGACCAAGTATTTTATCAATAAAACTTTCCCTATTGTTTATCGTGTTGCTCCTCCTGTTATTACCGACTATCGAAGTATATTCAACAAACTGTTTGTTGAAGCATTTGGAGAAACAGAAAATGAAGCGAAAGAAACTATAAATCGGATATTCAGATTGGTAAATCCTAATGCCAATGTTAGGGAAATTATATCATATATCAATGAGATGGTCGCTCTTAAACAAGAGTGGTGTAACGAAATTTTGATGATAAACATAGCATTGTTCTGTTTGAAGAAGACGGATATTCTGGCAAATCCAGTAGAACAAATATTGTCCGGCGACTATCTGAATGGCATTCAAACAATAATTAACAATGATCTGCAAACACAACGCGAAATTGCAGCTTTGGTATATGGTGTCGATGTTGAAGATGCTCGACAAATTCCATTGAAAAAATATATTGAAGGCTGCATCAACGGAGAAGAAGACCACGACATAAATCAATATGCAGAGACTAATAAACAATTTGACACTGTATTAGAAGAAGTTATACAATGTATGGACAATGCGCTTATCGATAAGATTATACATTGTTTGCATAAATTAACTCGAAAGAGCGATGTTATTCTGCGTGTATGGCAAAGAATAGCACAATTGAAATTAAAAGAATCCATAGAGAAGCAGGTGTTCCCTGTCGAATACCAAGAACTGCTGTTGCATTTAGACACGGAAAGCCAAAACCATGTGATTGCTCAATTATATAAGAAGATAGTTCGGTTCAATGACTTCAATGGCGGCGACTATTTCAAAACGTTAGATGCAATAGACAGGTTTATTGCGCAAAATAAGTTGGCGTGCGATTTTACGTCATTGATTGAAGCAAAAACAGTCAAGCCAAATACATTTATCGATTATATTCAAGCTGCAAATGCAACAGATGCTGCCTATCGGGATAACGCGACAACTAAAGCATATAAATATTATCAAGTAGCAACAAATTCGGAGGCGCTCGATAATTATTTGGCAAACTTACTACCCGATAATTTCGACCATGCAGATATTGTAAAAACGTTAAAAGATAATTCTACCTATACGTTTCCAACGCTTTTGCAAGCGATCACGAATTGCATTGATGAACAGAATGTAAATAAAGATAATATAGGGGCTATATTTACAACCTATCGTTTATTGGCATCTGACGAAGAAAGACCTTTACCTGTAACGTTAGATTCAACCTACATAAATCAGTTGCATTCTGAATTAGAAACTGATGGCCGAAACATTAAAGAGTCTGGATATTACGATTTAGTCGCCATGCAATTGGCACATGGTCATTCCGTTTCCTTAATAGAGGGTGGAGATATAAAATATGTTGCAGAACTCATGGACTATTATGTGGATCATGGAGACTTATTAGTAAATAGTGTGGGATGGAATATACCGCTATTAAATGAAACACTACAATACATGGTAAATCATAAACTTGGCTATAAATTATTGCTCTCAGACATATTGCCCCAATTTGAAGATATTAAGAACAGAATAGGTGTAACGGATGAGGTATTTATCGAGCATTTAGCAGAGTGGAATACCGATTTGGATAAGTATATCACTAAGAACAATATTAAAGATGTAATTCCTGACGCATCTTTTTACGATTTGACCACTAAAATAAGCAATGTCCTGACCGATCATATCAATAAAATAGCGTTCGAAGCGTTGTCTGAAATAAGTGTTGATACATTATACGCCCAAAGAACAGCACATACATCATATTATTGGTTTGTCGCAATAAAACATTTACTGGCTAAAATCAAATCCTTGCCAGATAACTTGACTGAATTTGGCAAAAAGATTCTGATGGATATTGCTTCTGGAACTCAAAGTTTGAATCCTTTCCCTAATTGTTTCAAGAATATAGTTGAAAGATTGGATAAACGAAAAATTAAATCGACAGTTACCGATATAAGAAATGATTTCTGCATCGGTAAAAAGACTATCAATGCAATAAAGTTTCAATTTTTCGAAACATGGCTTAGATCGCATGGTAATTTGAAAAGTCAAGCTGGAGACGTTATTGATAAAATAGTGAAACCTGTAATTTCCGATGGGGCATGCCGTTCATTGATTCTGCAAAACAAAGATTTTTATATGGATTTAATAAATACAGCAGGGGATGATGCTTATGAATTGAAAAAGAGTCTCCGAAACCTCATACAAAAAGATTCAGATCCGCAATTGGTTAAATTTGTCAATTCGATAGATTCAGTACCTGAGGTTGAAACCGCGTAAGTATTTGTCTAACAAGTCCGAATTTTACGATTTTACCCGTCAGAACTGAAGTGCCCCCCAAAAAAATTGTATCCAACTTTTGGGGGTCACTTCAAACTTCGATAGGGATAATTTTCAATTTTGGGGACTTGTTAGACAGTCTCATTATCTGGTAGCAGTTTACACAGCACCGGATCGTTTTTGATACGCTCCAGTTCCTCCTGCACAATCTGCTTCACCTCTTCCTTGATGCGCCGGTAGTTCGCCTGCACCGTTTCCTTCATGCGGTCGTTGCCGTCCTCGTCCGTGAAGTTTGTAATGACGGGAATTTTCTTGTAGGCACTTTCTTCCCGTTTCACCTTTTCGGCATCCACCACAATCTCGCAATGAAAAATCTTCTGCTCGATACGCTCGTTGAAGTTGTCGGATACAGAACCGACAAACATTCCCTGCGTAAGCCCGGAAATCTTACTCGGTGGAATGAGCGCGTCCATCTGCGTGTTGATGGAGGTGGAAACATCCTGCCGGTTGATGGAGATGGACTGCCGTTTCTGCAACACCTTACCGAACCGCTCGGAGAGCGTCTTGGCTGTTTCCCCCACCACCTGACCGGAGAAAATATTGCCGACAGTGTTCATCACCACTTTCGCCTCTTTGTCCCCGTAGTCACGCACTAACTGGCTGAAATCCTGAAAGCCCAGACACACGGCAACCTTGTTGCTTCGGGCGGTAGCTATAAGATTGTCCAACCCTTTGAAGTATATTGTGGGCAACTCGTCGATGATGACCGATGACTTCAGCATCCCCTTCTTGTTGATGAGCTTCACGATACGGGAATTATACAGACCGAGTGCCGCACCGTAGATATTCTGACGGTCGGGATTGTTACCCACGCAGAGGATTTTCGGCTCTTCGGGATTGTTGATGTCCAGCGTAAACTCGCTGTCTGACATCACCCAGTAGAGCTGCGGTGAAATCATCCTCGAAAGCGGGATTTTTGCCGACGCTATCTGACCCATGAGCTGCTCCGCAGCCCCTCCAAGCCACGCATCCATGAACGGCGAAAGGTAGTTCTCCAGCTCCGGATAAGAGGTCAGTATCGGAAATATATCCTCGTAACGGCGGTTCAGAAACTCGATAGCATGGGGAAACGTGCAAAACTTCCCGTTCTGATAGATTTTGAGATACCAGATAATACTGGCAAACAGAATGATAGGTGACTCCACGAAGAAGTCGCCCTGCTTTTGCACCCACGTTTTATTGAGGTTGAGCATTATTGTGTAGGCACTCTCATAGGCATCCGTAATATCTTCCATAAAATCCGGGTGAATGGGATTGCACCGATGAGAGCGTC